>Ga0129312_1001027_pt1 | contig 18193 bp, 12 predicted proteins | sample O827metagenome_FD_94434 | JGI IMG/M metagenome (GOLD analysis project Ga0129312, IMG submission 94434) | Orangutan group fecal microbial communities from Wisconsin, USA - O827 metagenome | ecosystem: Host-associated > Mammals > Digestive system > Large intestine > Fecal | place: USA: Wisconsin... | reverse complement strand
TCAACCATTGATTTTTCCCGCTTGATTCTAAGCCCTTTTTCTCCGAAAATCACTGCAAATTCAGCTCGTTCGCAAAGTGTTTACAGTTTCATTTGAAAAACCGTCTTGACAATATTCATCGGACATGGATACATGGATATTCTTCAAGTGGGCGTTCAAGTCCGCCGCCGCTGTCCTGATCGTGACAAACACATGGACGATTGTGATGGGCGTATTCGATGCGGCGCAAAGCGTTGTTGCCAGCGCATCCGGGCTGATCATCAGCGATACCAGCATTGACATTGCAAGTGTTATGGTGGGCATCGAGGATCGCCTGATGGAAATGGAGCTGGGGCCGCTGTTCGGCCTGTGGTTCCAGTCGCTGTTTGTGGGCATTACCATGTGGGCGCTGACCATCTGCATTTTCATTATTACATTCGGAAGAATGATTGAAATATATCTCGTCACCTCTGTTGCGCCCATCCCGATGGCCACCATGATGGGCAAGGAATGGGGCGGCATGGGGCAGAACTACATCCGCTCTCTGCTGGCGCTGGGCTTTCAGGCGTTTTTGATCATCGTCTGCGTGGCGATCTATGCGGTACTGGTGCAGAACATTGCGCTGGTGGATGACATCAGTTATGCCATCTGGACTTGCATGGGCTATACGGTGCTGCTGTGCTTCTGCCTGTTCAAGACCAGCAGCCTTGCCAAGTCCGTGTTCAACGCCCATTGACGGAGGTATCTGCATGAAAAAATATCAGATCATTCTCGCAGACCCACCGTGGGCATATCGCGTATGGTCAAAGAAAGGCACCGGACGCTCCGCCGAGTCGCACTATCCCACCATGAGCATAGAGGACATTAAAAAGCTGCCAGTCAGCGAACTGGCAGATGAAAACTGTATTCTGTTTATGTGGGTAACATTTCCCACGCTGCAAGAAGCATTTTCCGTCATTGAAGCATGGGGCTTCCGCTACAAAACGGTGGCTTTCGCGTGGGTCAAGCAAAACAGGAAAACACCCTCACTCTTTTGGGGAATGGGCTATTGGACAAGAGCGAATGCAGAGCTGTGCTTGCTTGCAACCAAAGGTTCCCCACAGCGCCGTTCTGCTGGCGTTCATCAGGTCATTCTTGCCCCGATTGCGGAGCATAGCAGAAAGCCGGACATCGTCCGTGAGCGAATTGTAGAATTGGCCGGTGATGTTCCGAGAATTGAGCTGTTTGCTCGCCAATCCCCAGACGGTTGGGATGTGTGGGGAAACGAAGTGGACAGTTCAATCCAATTTCCATGATGGAGGTGCAAGATTATGGCCTATGTCAATGTCCCAAAGGACTTAACAAAGGTAAAAACCAAGGTGCTGTTCAACCTCACGAAACGGCAGCTTATCTGCTTCGGAAGCGGCGCGCTCATCGGCGTACCGCTTTTCTTTCTGCTCAAGAGCAGCATCGGCACCAGCCCTGCCGCAATGGTGATGATGGTGGTCATGATCCCGGCCATGCTGTTTGCTATGTATGAAAAGAACGGGCAGCCGTTGGAGATCGTCATCCGCAACATCTACCGTGTGTGCTTCCAACGCCCGAAGCAGCGCCCGTATAAGACCAACAATTTCTACGCCGTATTGCAGCGGCAAAACCAGTTAGACCGGGAGGTGTATCACATTGTCCGAAAAGAAAAAGCTGACCCGCGCCGAACGAAGGCAGATCGAAGCCGCCATCGCAAGAGCGAACCGAACGGATAAGAAGGAAAAATCGGCGCAGGACAGCATCCCATATCAGCGTATGTGGCCGGACGGCATCTGCCGTGTGACCGATACGCGCTACACCAAAACGATCCAGTATCAGGACATCAACTACCAGCTTTCGCAGAACGAGGACAAAACCGCCATCTTTGAAGCGTGGTGCGATTTCCTGAACTATTTTGACAGCTCCGTGCAGTTTCAGCTTTCCTTTGTGAACCTCTCGGCTTCGCAGGAAACCTTTGCGCGGAGCATTTCCATTCCGCCCTGCGGAGATGAATTTGACGGCATCCGCGCGGAGTACGCCGGTATGCTGCAAAATCAGCTTGCCCGCGGCAACAACGGTTTGATCAAGACCAAGTATCTCACCTTCGGTATCGAGGCTGACAACATCCGCGCGGCAAAGCCTCGTCTGGAGCGTATCGAAACCGATCTTCTGAACAACTTCAAGCGGCTGGGTGTTGTGGCTGCGCCGCTGAACGGCTATGAGCGTCTGCGCGTCATGCACGACATTCTGCGGATGGATGAACAGGAGCCGTTCCGCTTCTCTTGGGACTGGCTTGCCCCATCCGGTCTGTCCACCAAGGACTTTATCGCACCCAGCTCCTTTGAGTTCAAAACCGGCAGGATGTTCCGCATGGGTAAAAAGCTGGGCACTGTCAGTTTCGTACAGATTCTGGCACCGGAACTGAACGACCGGATGCTGGCAGATTTTCTGGATATGGAAAGCAGCGTCATCGTTAATCTCCATGTGCAGTCCGTGGATCAGGTCAACGCCATCAAGACCGTTAAGCGCAAGATCACCGATCTGGACAAATCCAAAATCGAAGAACAGAAGAAGGCCGTCCGCGCCGGATATGATATGGACATCATTCCCTCTGACCTTGCCACCTACGGCGCAGAAGCCAAGAAGCTGTTGCAGGATTTGCAGTCCCGCAATGAGCGAATGTTCCTGCTGACCTTCCTGATCCTCAATACGGCGGATACGCCCCGGCAGCTCGACAACAACATCTTCCAGACCTCCAGCATCGCGCAGAAGTATAACTGTGCGCTGACCCGCCTGGACTTTCAGCAGGAAGAAGGGCTGATGAGCAGCCTCCCGCTGGGGCTGAACCAGATCGAGATTCAGCGGGGCCTGACCACCTCCAGCGTGGCGATCTTCGTTCCCTTTACCACGCAGGAGCTGTTCCAGAGCGGTTCGGAGGCGCTGTACTACGGCATCAACGCTCTCTCCAATAATCTCATCATGGTAGACCGGAAGCTGCTGAAAAACCCGAACGGTCTGATTTTAGGCACCCCCGGCAGCGGCAAGTCGTTCTCTGCTAAGCGTGAGATCACCAATGCGTTCCTTATCTGCCCCAAGGATGACATCATCATCTGTGACCCGGAGGGCGAATATACGCCGCTGGTGGAGCGGCTGCACGGTCAGGTCATTAAGCTGTCTCCTACCGGAAAGGGCTATGATGGTTCCCCCTGCTACATCAATCCCATGGACTTGAATCTGGATTACAGCGATGATGATAACCCGCTGAGCCTGAAATCCGACTTCATTCTGTCGCTGTGCGAGCTGATCGTGGGCGGAAAGGACGGGCTTGCGCCGGTGGAGAAAACCATCATTGACCGTTGTGTGCGCATCGTCTACCGGGACTACCTCAACGACCCGAAGCCGGAGAATATGCCGGTACTGGAGGACTTGTATAACGCTCTCCGCGCACAGGACGAAAAGGAAGCGCAGTATATTGCCACCGCCCTTGAAATCTACGTCACCGGTTCTCTGAATGTGTTCAACCACCACACCAATGTGGATGTGAACAGCCGCATCGTCTGCTACGACATCAAAGAACTTGGCAAGCAGCTCAAGAAAATCGGGATGCTGGTGGTACAGGATCAGGTCTGGAACCGCGTGACCATCAACCGCGCCGCCCATAAGACCACGCGCTACTATCTCGATGAGTTCCATCTTCTGCTGAAAGAGGAACAGACGGCTTCATACAGCGTGGAGATTTGGAAGCGCTATCGCAAATGGGGCGGCATCCCCACCGGCATCACCCAGAATGTCAAAGATCTGCTTTCTTCCCGCGAGGTGGAGAACATCTTTGAAAACAGCGATTTCATCTATATGCTCAATCAGGCGGCTGGCGACCGGCAGATTCTCGCAAAGCAGCTCAACATTTCGCCCCATCAGCTCTCCTATGTGACCCACTCCGGTGAGGGCGAGGGGCTGCTGTTCTACGGCAACACGATCCTGCCCTTCATTGACCACTTCCCGAAGGACACCGAGCTGTATCAGGTCATGACCACCAAGCCGCAAGAGGTGGCATCGGCATGAAAAGAGAGCCGCGTTTACAGTTTACCGACGCTGACCTTGCCGAGCCGAAGCTGGAGAAACCCATCCGTCGGGTGAAAAAAGCGGAGGTCAAGTCGGATAAGGCGCAGGCCAGAATCCCCAAGAAAACCGCAATCCGAAAAGAGCGCGGCTTTGATCCTGCCACCGGCAAGGTCAAAACGCAGCTCCGGTTCGAGGAAGTGGACAAGAAAAAGCCACCCTCCAAGCTGACCCACGCCGCGCAGGACGCGCCTGCCAACCTCGTTCTTTCTCAGGTGCATCGGGAGATAGCCCAAAGCGAGGATGACAATGTTGGCGTAGAAGCTGCACACAAAACGGAAGAAGCCGTGGAGAGCGGCGGGCGGCTGGTACGGTCTGCCCACCGCGCCCATCAGCTCAAGCCATATCGTGCCGCGATCCGGGCGGAGAAAAAGCTGGAACAGGCCAATATCGACGTGCTCCAGAAGAAAACGGAGATTGACAGCCCCACCAGCAATCCCGTTTCCAAATGGCAGCAGCGGCAGGCAATCAAGCGGCAGTATGCCGCCGCCAAGCAAAATCATGCAGCACAGACCACGGCAAAGGCGGCGGAGAACACCGCGAAAGCTGCGAAAAAAGCCGCCGAAAAAGCGGAAGAAGCGGGCAAATATGTGTGGGAACACCGGCGCGGCTTCGCCATCGTCGCTGCGATTTTGCTGATGCTGGCGTTTCTGCTTAACGGCCTGTCCTCCTGCTCTGTGCTGATGGACGGCGTTGGTTCCGGCATCGCCGCCAGCACCTATCCGTCGCAGGATGCCGATATGCTGGGCGCGGAGGCGCAGTATTGCGCAATGGAAGCAGAGCTTCAGCGCTACCTCGACACTTATGAAAGCACTCACGATTATGACGAGTACCACTTTGATCTGGACAGCATCGAGCATGACCCCTATGTGCTGATCTCCATTCTCACAGCGCTGCATCAGGGCGAATGGACGCTGGAGGAGGTGCAGGGTACGCTCCAGATGCTCTTTGACCGCCAGTACATTCTCACCGAGGATGTGGTGGTGGAAACCCGCTACCGGACGGAAACCGACACATGGACGGATGCAGACGGCAACACCCACACGGACACCTATCAGGTGCCGTATGACTACTACATCTGCACGGTCACGCTGGAAAACTTCAATCTCTCCCACGTTCCCGTTTACATTATGAGCGAAGAACAGCTCGGAATGTACGCCACCTATATGGCGACCCTCGGCAACCGGACCGATCTGTTCCCCGGTTCGGAGTACATCGGCAAATATGTGGAGGGCAGCTATACCGACTACGACATTCCACTGGAAGCGCTGGAGGATGAAGTTTTTGCCGCTATGATCTCGGAAGCAGAAAAGTATCTCGGTTATCCGTATGTCTGGGGCGGCAGCAGCCCCTCCACTTCGTTTGACTGTTCGGGCTTCGTCAGTTGGGTCATCAATCATTCCGGTTGGGATGTAGGCAGGCTGGGCGCGCAGGGGCTTTGCAGCATCTGTACGCCCGTATCCTCTGCCAATGTCAAACCCGGCGATCTGGTATTCTTCACCGGAACGTATGACACCCCCGGTGTCAGCCATGTGGGTATCTATGTAGGAGAAGGCCGGATGATCCACTGTGGAGATCCGATCTCTTATGCAGACCTCAATTCAAGCTATTGGCAGTCCCATTTTTACCGCTATGGGCGTTTGCCGTAAAGGAGAGTGAACAGATATGAACCCGAAAATTATGAAGCTCCGCACGGAGCTGGAAAAGAACAAAGGCAAAATCTCCGATCTGCAAGGCCGCAACCGCGAGCTGGAAAAGCAGATTCGCGAGCTGGAGGACACCGACATTATCGGCATGGTGCGTGAAAACGGTATGACGATGGAACAGTTTGCCGAGCTATTCCGCCGTATGCAGGCCGCGCCTGCACCGGCCATTTTGGAAAAGGAGGCGCAAAACCATGACTAAGAAAGCACCGCGCATTTTTATCAGCCTGCTGCTGATGCTTTTGTGCATCGGCATTTTTCCCGTTTCTGCCTTTGCCAGCGACGGCGCTCCCGATGACACACCGCCCTCGCTTGACAGCAGCGCCGCAGATGCACAGGAAACGAGGCAGATCGGTACGGTCACGACCAACGGCGGCAATCTGAATGTCCGCACCGGCGCAGGACTGGACAATACAGCCTTCACGCAGCTTCCCAACGGCACGGTGGTGAATGTGATCGGCAGGGACGGCGATTGGGTGAAAATCCTGCTGCCCGCAAGAGTCGGCTATGTGTACGGCAGCTATCTCACCGTTACCGATGCAGAATATGATACCGGCAGCAATGGAGAAATCACCCTTCCGTTTGATGAAAAGGAGCTGGCAGACCTTTGGCAGCAGCTTCTCGGAGGCATGACCGGCGGCAGCGGCGCGCTGACGCCGGACGGTAATCTGACGCTGATCGATGATATTGGCACCAGCACCAAGGCCGGAAAGCAGTTCATTACACTGGAAAGCAAGAACGGCAATGTGTTCTACCTGATTATTGACCGTGACGATGAGGGCGAAGAAACCGTTCACTTCTTGAATCAGGTGGACGAGGCCGACCTGATGGCGCTGACCGGCGAAGAAAAAACGCCTGCCGCTTGCTCCTGCACCACCAAATGCGCGGCTGGTGCGGTCAATACATCCTGCTCCGTCTGCGCGGTCAACATGACCGAGTGCATGGGTAAAGAGGCAAAGTCCGAAGTCCCTGACGAGCCGACTGAACCCACCGCCGAGGAACCGGAGAAAAAGAGCGGTGCTGGCGGTATTCTTGTCGTTCTCCTGATCGCCGCGCTGGGCGGCGGTGCCGCATTCTACATCTTCAAGCAGAAAAAGGCCAAGCCGCAGACCAAGGGCAATGCCGATCTGGACGATTACGACTACGGCGAGGACGAGGACGAATACGAGTTTGAATCGTATGAGGGTGAGCCGGACGAAGCCAACACGGAGGATACCGACACATGAAATATTTCACCGATAACCCATTGGAACGCATGATGATGCAGAAACCGAAGGCGGCGCGGGAGGACATTCCTCCCGCCGCTCCCAAGGGACATTTCTGCCATGGGTGCAAGCGATTCGGTCAGCGCTGCGTTCACCCGTGCTACCGCGAGATTCAGAGAATGGAGGCTGCACCATGCGCCTTGTGATTGCCGAGAAGCCCTCCGTATCACAGAGCATCGCCGCCGTGCTGGGTGCAAAGGCACGGCATGACGGGTACCTGGAGGGCAGCGGGTACATCGTGTCCTGGTGCTTTGGGCATCTGGCGGAATTAGCCGATGCCGCTGTTTATAACGCGGACTACGCAAAATGGACGCTGGCGGTGCTGCCTATTGTGCCTACCTCTTTCCGCTTTAGCATCCGGTCAGACAAGAAAAAGCAGTTTGACCTCCTGCGGGAGCTGCTGCGCCGGGAGGATGTGACCGAAGTGGTCAACGCCTGCGACGCCGGACGCGAGGGTGAGCTGATCTTCCGCACGGTTTATTGCCTTGCGGGATGCACCAAGCCCATTTTGCGGCTTTGGATTTCCTCTATGGAGGATGACGCTATCCGCAGCGGCTTTCAGCAGCTCAGATCCGGGCGCGAGTATGACGGACTGCATCAATCGGCGCTTTGCCGCGCCAAGGCGGATTGGCTGGTGGGGATCAACGCCACACGCTTTTTCTCCCTGACCTATGGGCGCACCCTGAATATTGGGCGCGTCATGTCTCCAACGCTGGCACTGCTGGTGCAGCGGGAAGCGGAAATTTCCGCATTTGTCCCGGAACCTTTCTATACGGTGCAGCTCGATTGCGGCTTTATCGCTGCGACGGACAGAATGAAGGATAAAAACGCCGCCGATGCCATCGTCAACGCCTGCAAGGGCAAGACAGCAGCGGTCAAAAGCGTGGAACGCAAGGAAAAATCCGAGAAAGCGCCCGCACTCTATGACCTGACCTCTCTCCAGCGCGACGCCAACCGTGTCCTCGGTTATACCTCTCAGCAGACCCTCGACTATCTCCAAGCACTCTATGAAAAGAAGCTCTGCACCTACCCGCGAACCGACAGCCGCTTCCTGACCGACGATATGGAGGGCAGCGTCCCCGGCCTTGTCACCGCCGCTGCCGCTGTCTGCGGCATGGAGAAGCCGCCGACCATCTGCGCCAAGCAGGTGTGCAGCAGCAAAAAAGTCACCGATCACCACGCCATTGTCCCCACCATCAGCGCGGCAAAGGTAGACATGGCCTCTCTGCCGCTGGGCGAACGTGAGGTGCTGAAGCTGGCGGCAAAAGGCTTGCTTCGCGCGGTGGATGAACCCTACCGCTATGCGGAAACGGTGGTTACGGTGGAATGTGCCGGTCAGCGCTTTACCGCCAAAGGCAAAACCATTCTTGCTCTCGGCTGGAAGCGGTATGAGCAGGAGCAGGCAGCGGATGCGTCTACGCTCCCGGCGCTGACCGAGCAGCAGGCGCTCCCCGTAGCCGCCGTATCGGTCAAAACCGGAAAATCCACGCCGCCCAAGCATTTTACCGAGGACACGCTGCTGGCCGCCATGGAGAACGCGGGCAAGGAGGATATGCCCGATGATGCCGAACGCAAAGGCATCGGTACTCCGGCGACCCGTTCCGGAATCATTGAAAAGCTGGTGTCCTCCGGTTTTGTGGAGCGCAGGAAGGCCAAGAAAATCACCAATCTGCTGCCCACCGCCACCGGCACGGCGCTCATCACCGTCCTGCCGGAACAGCTTCAATCCCCGCAGCTCACCGCCGAATGGGAACATCGTCTGAAAGAAATTGAGCGCGGCGAGATCGCACCGGACGGCTTTATGGACGGAATCGCCGCCATGCTGAATGAGCTGGTGCAGACCTACAAGCCGATTTCCGGTGCGGAAGTTCTGTTTCCTTCCGGGCGCGAGGTGGTCGGCAGGTGTCCGCGCTGCAAGGCGGATGTGACGGAAACGCCCAAGGGCTTCTTTTGCGAAAATCGCGCCTGTTCCTTTGCTCTGTGGAAAAACAGCAAGTTTTTCTCCGCCAAGAAAAAGAACCTGACCAAATCCGTTGCCGCAGCGCTTCTGAAAGATTGGCGCGCATCGCTGAAAGGCTGCTATTCTGAAAAGACAGGCAAGATCTATGACGCCATCGTTCTTCTGGAGGATGATGGGCAGCGCGTGAGCTACAAGCTGGAGTTCGGCCATGGCTGATTTGCTGCGCATGGATCGCAAGCAGCTCCGCCGCGTCAAAACGCTTATTCGGAAGCGCTGCTGCAATTATGACCGCGGCAACTGCCTTGCGCTGGATGATGGAGAGCCTTGTGTCTGCGTACAGAGCATTTCGTACTCGCTGCTGTGCAAATGGTTTCAAGCTGCGGTACTGCCCGCCGACGCTGAACTGCTTGCGGACATTGTGCGGGAGCGCCCGAAAAGGTGCTGCGTCATTTGCGGCAAGCCCATTTTTTCCGCCTCCAACCGCGCAAAATACTGCCCCGTTTGTGCCAAACGGGAGCGCCGTAGGCAGGATGCCAAGCGAAAGCGCGAACAATACTGGAACCTCCGCAAATAGAGGGTATAAAAGCCCCATGCTGCAAGGCTTTTTCCGCCCGGAATTGCGTAGGGCTGATAGCTGATACCCATAAGGGCTAAATCAAGTTCTATATGCGGAGAGTTGCCCCTGTGCAGAGTATTTTCGGCCTGCACAGGGGCGCATTTTTTGAAAGGAGATCGTCATGGCTGAAAAGCAGACCAACAAAGACCGGATGCGGGAGATTGTTGACAGCATCGAACAGGGCACCAAGGAGCTGTTCGAGAGCGATAAGTACCGGAAGTACCTTGCCACCATGAGCCGCTTTCACCACTACTCGGTCAACAACACCATGCTCATCTATATGCAGCGCCCGGATGCCACCCATGTGGCTGGCTTCAACAAGTGGCGCGATCAGTTCGGCAGGAATGTGAAGAAGGGCGAAAAGGGCATCAAGATCATTGCGCCCACGCCGTATAAGAAAAAGATTGAGGAAATCAAGCGTGATCCTGATACCAAAGCGCCGGTGCTGGATGCAGACGGGAACGCCATTATGCAAGAAAAAGAGGTCAAGATTCCCATGTATAAGCCGGTGGCGGTATTTGATGTGTCCCAGACAGAGGGAAAACCTTTGCCCCAGCTTGCCGCCGATCTGAGCGGCAATGTGCAGCAGTATGAGATATTTATGGAGGCGCTGCGCCGTGCTTCTCCTGTTCCCATGGAGGTAAAGCCGGTTGCACGCGATACAGACGGCTTTTTCAGCATCAGGGCGCAGAGCATCACCATCCGCGCCGGTATGAGCGAGGTGCAGACGGTATGTGCAGCCGTCCATGAAATCGCCCACGCCAAGCTCCACAATTATAAAAAGCTGAACGAACCGAAAAATGCGCCGGAGTATCAGGAAATTGAAATCTTTGATATTCCCGGCCTTTTCTCCAACGGACGAATTGCAGATGCGGATATTCCCGAAGGAATGTACCGCTACGATCTTCGCGGTTCCGATGATGATCCCGGTCTGCCTGTGTCGGTGGAGGATCATGTGCTGGTCAATCACGCCGGTTCCATTCTTACAGCCAAACCGCTGGATATTCCGGAGAACGGCAGTCTGATGCTGACTGAGGACGAGGGGCTGAATTTTACTGGCGGCAGCGTCACCGCCTATCATTTTCTGAACGAGCAGCGAAAAGACCGTAACACCGAAGAAGTCGAGGCTGAAAGCATTTCCTACGCAGTCTGCCAGTATTACGGCATTGAAACCGGTGAAAACAGCTTCGGCTATATCGCTACATGGTCACAGGGCAAGGAGCTGAAAGAGCTGCGCGCCAGTCTGGAAACCATCAACAAAACTGCCTCCTAACTGATTACGGACATTGACCGGCATTTTGCGGAGATTTGCAAGGAGCGCGGCATCAACCGGGAAGATCTGAGCGCCGCACAAGCAGCCGTTGTCCCTGATGATGCAGATACCATGCTCCCGGAGCTGGAACAGACTGTCCCGATGCCTGACCCCACGCTGACGGTGGACAATATGCGCAGCTATGGGTATCTGGACGGCGATATGCTCCCGCTGTCCAAGGATCGGGCCATGGAGCTGCTGGAACATGACATCACGGTTTATATGCTCTATCCCGATAGCGCCGAGGAAATGGTTTTTGATGCCGAGGACATCATCAAGCATGATGGGATGTTTGGCATTACAAAGCCGGATTGGGATGCGGTCAAGGGCCATATTCCGCCCCGCGATGTGGAGCAGCGATTTTTGAACAGTCCTACGGATTCCATGGCCATCTACCAACTGCGCCGGGATGCGCCGGTTGAGCTGCGGTTTGCCAGCCTTGACTGTCTGAGCGCCCCGCCCGATCCGGCCAACTATGAAGCTGTCTATACCCGTGAGGTGTACCCGGACGATGATACTGGCAGAGTTCTTGAAAATTTCTATTACATCTTCAACGATGACCGTCCCGGTGATTTTGTGGGACACAGCCTCTCTGTCAGCGACATCGTTGCGCTGAAACAGGATGGCAAGGTATCGTATCACTACTGCGACAGCGTTGGCTTCAAGGCGCTGCCCGCCTTTCAAAAGCCGGAGAACTATCTGAAAGCTGCGGAAATGGCGATGGAGGACGATTACGGCATGATCGACGGCATTATTAACAACGGAAAATCCGCCAGTGTGGAGGCCGGTGAGAAAAAGCCCTCTGTTTTGGAGCAGCTAAAAAGTCAGCCTATGCAGGAGCGTACCAACAAGGCAACGCCCAGAAAGAGTGCAGAAAAGGAGCTTTGATGATGAAGATCACATTTGAAGAACAGCAGCTTATGAGCCTTTACAATACCGGCACCCGCGCCGGGTTGATCTCGGCGCTGAAGGAAATGCACGGCTACCTCGCCGCCGACGAAACGGAGCTGCGGGAGCTGACGGACAGCGCCATTGCAAAGCTGCGCAGGATGAGCAACGCAGAATATGAAGCGCTTGACCTGTTCCCGGATTTTGAAAAGGAGGATACGGATGCCGAGTAAGGTACAGCTTTACGCGCAGATGGCAGACCGCACGGCGGAGCAGATCACGGGCAGCTATCAGAAATGGACGGCGTTTCTGACCACCGCCGCAAGGCTGTATAAGTACCCCTATAACGAGCAGCTCATGATTTTTGCCCAGCGCCCGGATGCCACGGCCTGCGCGGAATATGACCTCTGGAATCGACAGATGCGCCGGTATGTGCGGCGCGACAGCAGAGGCATTGCCCTTATCGACACCACCGGCGATTACCCAAAGCTCAAATATGTATTTGATGTATCTGATACCAGCGGCGGCGAGAATGCTCGCCGCCCTTATCTTTGGGAGTACCGGCAGGAGCATCAGGAAATCGTATCTGCGGCCTTGGAACGCCGCTTTGCCGTTTCCGGCGAGCAGGGATTTGTCGATCAGTTGGAGCGTGTGGCAGCGCAGCTTGCCGATGAATACTGGCGTGACAATTCCCGCGACATTCTTGGCATCGTTGACGGTTCGTATCTGGAAGATTATGATGAGTTCAACATCGGAGCTGCTTTTCGGAATGCCGCCGCAGTCAGCACCACCTATGCGCTGCTGTCCCGCTGCGGGATGCAGCCGGAAGATTACTTCGAGCATGAGGATTTTCTGAACGTTTTTGACTTCAACACCCCGCAGACTGTTGCCGCCCTTGGTGCGGCGGTCAGCCAGTCCAGCGAGCTGGTGCTGCGGCAGATCGAAGTCACCATCAAAAACTATGAGCGCGAGAAGATCGCGGAAAGGAGCGCAAGCCATGAACGAACTGACCTACACCCGCAGCGGGGATTACCTGATTCCCAACCTGAACCTGACAGAGCAGCCGCAAGCTCCGCTGGGCAAGTATGGCAGGATGCGGAAGAATTATCTGAAGGAGCATCGTCCGGTGCTGTGGAACAGCCTGCTGCTGTCCGAGAAGCTGTACCCCCATCTGCGGGAGATCAACGAGACGGCGAATCGGCGCTTGGAGCAGTTGATGCCGGAGCTGATGAAGTCGGCGGGCGTGACGGAAGCGCTGAAAACCAGCGACCCGATGAAGTGGGTGGGGCTGATGAACACGCTGAAAGCGCAGGCCGAGGAAACGATCCTCACGGAGCTGGTGTTCAGCTAACCATGTTCGATGCCCCTGCTGGGGCGCAGATGTCCTTCTTCCCCTCAGAGGCAGAACAAATTCAATCCATCGCAGAAGCGGAGAGTGTAACGCAAACACCCTCCGCTTTTTCTATGTTCATTTCTCAGGACGATATTGACCACATCCTGCGCACGGGCGGCAATGAAGAGGATGCGCGAATGAGAATAGCCGCAGAGTTTTCCAAGCAGAAGCCCTTGGAGGAACGCGCGGTATTTCTGAAAGCCCTCTACCACGGCGGAAACGGCCTGATTACGGAAAACGGCAAGATTTCTGCATGGTATGGGGATGATGGAATCCATATTGCAAACGGCGCTACCTCTCGCTATCTTCGTTCCGCCCAAGTAATAAGCTGGGCAGATGCGGCGGAGCGCACGGAAGAAATGCTGGACAGCGGCGCATTTGCCACCGATCTGGAGGTTACGGAAGCCCCTCGGAACGAGCGTCTGCGTGTTGCTGCCGAAGTTTGGGAACTTTATCACGATTTTTCGGATGAAGCAAAATCGCTGGGGTATCTGTCCTGCATGGGCAATATCCGCAGCACCAATTACCCGGAAGAACGGGAGCTGCTGGCGGACAATTTGGCAGCCCCGGCATTTCGGGAAAGGCTTCTGTCGGAATACAAGGTATTCATGGATGCTTACCGTGAAAACCGGGAACTTCTGCGTTTCCATTACCACCGCCCGCAGGCGCTTCTCGTCCGACTGGAAGAGCTGTCCCTACCTCGTAAAGAATATCACACCGATATGGCGGCTATTCCGGAGACTGGCCGGTTTATCACCGAAGATGAAATTGCGGCTTCTCTTGCGAATGGGAGCAGCTTTGAGGGCGGAAAGACCCGCATTTATGAGTTTTTCCAGACGCCGCACACACCCAAGGAGAGCGCCGATTTTCTGAAAAAGGAATACGGCATCGGCGGTCACACCCACGCTGTTTCCAGAGCAAGCGGCAGCTATGAGGATCACAGCGCAAAAGGTATTACGCTGAAAAAGGCGGGCTGCGAGGATGTGCGGCTAAACTGGAACAAGGTCGCTTCTCGCATCGCTGAGCTGATTCGGCTGAATCGCTATCTCACGCCGGATGAGCAAGCGCGTTTCGATAAGGAACAGGCACAAGAAAAAGGCCCTGATGTCGATGACACAACCCCTGCTGCCAATACGCCCCAGCCCACCGTGGCCGAGCTGTTTGAGCAGTATAAACTGACCGTGGGCAACGCGCTTGATGAAGATGAAGCCTTCGTCAACGCCTGCCGCAACTCCGACCGGGAAAACGCCTATCTGGAGGGTGCTGCTGCAATCCGGCGCATTGTCAATGCCAGCGATGATTTGCAGCTCACAAAGCTGTACTTCGATATGCCGACATTCCATAACCGGCTGCATCAGGAGCTTTTGGATGAGCTGTACCCCACGCTGGCAACGACGGTCACACCCTCTCCCTACAAGGTCACACAGGCGGACATTGACGAAGCCTTGCAGCAATGGAACGGCAAAATTGAAAGCAAGCACGCAGTCATCCGCTATATGGCGCAGCATGGGCGGGAAAAGGATACCGCCGCATGGCTAGCACGAGAGTATGGCTTGCAGGATATTTCCAAACCGCTGCAAATCTCCGTGGGCAATTCCGAGCCGGTCACTCTGTCATGGGCCAAGGTGCAGCGGCGCATTGCCCAGCTCATTAAGGCTGATAAATTCTACACCCAAGCCGAACACGATAACTATGACGATATTGACCCCATCGCCATCCGGGAAGCACTTGCCCAGCGCGGCATCGTGGACGGGAAGATCGTGGATGCGGAGGCCAATCGCAACAGTCCCTTTATTCGGCAGGTCATGGCGGATGTGGAGCGAATCGCGGCGCAGGAAGAGCAGGCGCTTATGGAGCGCGCAAAAGGGCTGATCTCCGACTTCTGCCAGAGCGAGTACGGTTCTGAGGCGGATTTCAGCGACCTGACAAAAATCGGCGTTGCCTATACCACCGTCACCGATGATGAGATTCCTATTCAGGTAAATATCGACCTTGTGAATTTCCGGCTGGAGCGCTATCTGGGCGATGAGCATCTGGAAACACGGCAGTACAGCTCGTTGCAGGGGCTGATCGACAATGAACTGGAAAATCTCGATTTCAGCAATCTCATTCATGTTTCGGACGAAGAAGTGGAAAGTCACCGTTGGCATGAGCCAGAGGAACAAACTGCGGAAGCTATTGAAGCAGTTCCCTCACCGCAGAAGGACGCATTTCCGTATTCCGTGGGCGATACGCTCTATCTGGAAGATGGGAAGCCTTTTGTAATTGAAAGCATCGGCTTGCTTGATGTGTCACTGCGCGACCCATCTCTGCTTTATCCGGTTTCACGCGCAGAAAGCAAGGAAAGCCTTGCGCGGCTTTTGGAGCGCTATCCGCAGCCGCAGCATGACCAGCCCGCGCCTGAGACTCCCTCGTTGAGTGAAAAAGAAACGCTGATTCTGGAGCATGAAGGTCGAGCGGCGCTTTCGGAGATGGGCGAGTTTGTGCCTGATTTTGATGATGCCATCTCTCAGGCCGAGATCGACGAACCTCCCACTCAGGGTCATCCGGTGTCCATCCCTATTGATGGTGAGTGGACGGAGTTCCCAAGCCAAGCAGAAGCGGAAAAAGCCGCCTACGAGGAACACAAGCGGCAGATCAAAGCCAATGCGCAGAATTTCCGTATCACGGATGACAATTTGGGCGTTGGCGGCGCAAAGGCGAAGTTCCGGGCGAATATGGCTGCCATCAACCTTCTGAAAGAGCTGGAATTTGAGGGCGCACAGGCCACGCCTGAACAGCAGGAAATTCTATCCCGCTATGTCGGCTGGGGCGGCCTTGCGGATGCGTTCGATGAGAGCAAGGAAAACTGGAAGGACGAATTTGTGGAGCTTTATACCGCTCTGTCTCCCGAAGAATACGCTGATGCCAGAGCTTCCACCCTGAACGCTCACTACACAAGCCCCACGGTCATCAAGGCCATCTATGAGGCGGTGGGCAACATGGGCTTCCAGACCGGCAATATTCTGGAACCGTCCATGGGCGTCGGCAATTTCTTTGGCCTACTGCCGGAGGAAATGCAGAACAGCCGGTTGTACGGTGTAGAACTGGACAGCATCACCGGGCGCATCGCAAAGCAGCTTTACCCTAAAGCCAACATCACCGTGGCGGGCTTTGAAACCACCGACAGGCGGGACTTCTTTGACCTTGCCATCGGCAATGTGCCGTTTGGTCAGTATCAAGTCAACGACCAGGCTTATAACAAGCTCGGTTTTTCCATTCACGACTACTTCTTTGCCAAGACGCTCGACCAAGTTCGTCCGGGCGGTGTGATCGCGTTTGTGACTTCACGATACACCATGGATAAGCAGTCTCCGGATGTGCGCAGGTACATCGCGCAGCGGGCGGAGCTGCTCGGTGCTATTCGTCTGCCCAACAATGCGTTCAAGGCCAACGCCGGTACGGAGGTCGTGTCCGACATCATCTTCCTGCAAAAACGCGACCGGCCTGTTGAGATTGAACCGGAGTGGGTGCATCTCGGTAAGAACAACGATGGCTTTGCTATCAATCAGTATTTCATCGACAACCCCGAAATGGTGCTGGGCAGGCAGACCTCTGAGAGTACGCAGTACGGCAGGCAGGATTTCACCGTGGAACCGTATGAGGATTTAGACCTCGGTGTGCAGCTCAAATATGCCATTCAAAATATTGGCGGTAAGTACACCGAAGCTGAGCTGCCTGAACTTGGCGAAGGTGAAGCCATCGACAATTCTATCCCCGCTGACCCCAATGTAAAAAACTACTCCTATACCGTGGTGGACGGCGAGGTGTACTACCGGGAGAACAGCCGCATGGTCAAGCCGGAGCTGAACGCCACTGCCACAGAGCGGATCAGGGGCATGGTCGGTCTGCGGAACTGCGTCAATGAGCTGATCAATCTCCAGATGGACGAATACAGCGCAGAAGCCGTGATACAGGAAAAGCAGGCAGAACTGAACCGCCTGTATGATGCGTTCTCAGCCAAATACGGCCTTATCAACGACCGCGCCAACCGTCTGGCATTTTCGGATGATTCCTCCTACTATCTTCTGTGTTCTCTGGAGGTGCTGGATGATGACGGAAAGCTGAAGCGCAAAGCGGATATGTTCCACAAGCGCACCATCAAACAGCAGAACCGTGTGAACACCGTAGACACCGCCAGCGAAGCGCTGGCCGTATCCATCGGGGAGAAAGCCTGCGTTGATCTTGACTTTATGGCCTCTCTCATGGGCGGCAGCGATAAAATCCCGCAGATCGTAGAGGACTTAAAGGGCGTTATCTACAAAGACCCTGTCAGCGGCCCGTTCGATCTGGCAGACGGCGGCAGCCATTGGGAAAATGGGTGGCAGACCGCAGATGAATACCTCTCCGGCAATGTGCGTCAGAAGCTCCGCAGCGCACAGCGGGCAGCGGAACGGGATTCTTTCTTTGCCGGGAATGTGAACGCGCTCATCGCCGCGCAGCCGAAGGATCTGGAAGCCAGCGAGATTGAAGTGCGGTTGGGCGCGACATGGCTTGCTAAGAAGTACATTGAGCAGTTCATGTACGAAACCTTTGAAACACCCCGTTATCTGCGCGGGCAAATCGAGGTCAGCTATGTCCCATACACCGCAGAGTGGCAGGTTTCCCGCAAAAGCATGGTGCGCTACAACGATGTGGCGGCATTTACCACCTATGGCACAGACCGTGCCAGCGCCTACCGGCTGCTGGAGGATGCGCTGAACCTCCGGGATATTCGCATCTATGACACCATTGAGGATGCAGACGGACGGGAGCGGCGCGTCCTCAACGCCAAGGAAACCACCCTTGCCGCGCAGAAGCAGCAGCTCATCCGGGATGCGTTCAAGGACTGGATTTGGAAAGACCCGGAGCGCCGCGAAACGCTGGTACGGCAATACAACGAGGAAATGAACAGCACTCGTCCCCGCGAGTAT
>Ga0129312_1001026_pt1 | contig 18195 bp, 18 predicted proteins | sample O827metagenome_FD_94434 | JGI IMG/M metagenome (GOLD analysis project Ga0129312, IMG submission 94434) | Orangutan group fecal microbial communities from Wisconsin, USA - O827 metagenome | ecosystem: Host-associated > Mammals > Digestive system > Large intestine > Fecal | place: USA: Wisconsin... | reverse complement strand
GCCGGTCTTGCTGTGCAGCAGCTTCAGCGCCTTTTGCTCCAGCTCGTCCAGTTCGATGCCGTACTGCTTGCACAGCGCCAGCTGCTCCGGCAGCTCCAGCTTTTTCGTGCAGTCGTGGAGCAGCGCTGCAATGCGGGCCTGCGTCTCGTCGCCGCCGTAGCGCCGGGTGAGCCGCACCGCCTCCTGCTCCGTGCCAAGCACATGGGGCATCCGCTTGGGCTTGAGATAGCTCAGGGCGATGGGCCGCAGCTCGTCCGGCGTCAGCCCCGTCAGCTCCCTATGGGTGCCGTACAGCCTCTCCCGCAGGATATAGCCGTACACGGCGGCGGGCAGGATATCTGCACCGCCCCCCTGCGCCAGCGTCTGCCGCGCCTCCGTGGAGGACAGCTCCACCACCTGCGGGTTGGGGATGATGGTCACGTCCGCGCCGTACTCCCGCTCCAGAAACGCCTTCTGCCGGGCAAACGCCGCCTCCTCGCCGCTCTCCAATCGGCTGAACGCGCCGATGCGGGCCAGCGCCATCACCTGCTGCGGCTCCCGCCAGTCCTGCAGGGTCAGGAACATATCCGAGCCCATCAGCAGCCACAGCTCATCCTCCGGATACCGCTCCCGCAGCAGGTGCAGTGTCTCCCATGTATAGCTGGGGCCGCCGCGTTCCAGCTCCACGTCCAGCACCTCGGCTTTTTTGCCCAGCTCCGCCGTGGCCAGCACCGCCATATCGTGGCGCTGGGCGGGCGACGCCGCCCCCGCCGGCAGTGCCTTGTGGGGCGGGATGAACGTGGGGATCAGCAGCAGCTTATCCAGCGCCAGCCGCTCCATGGCGGCCTTCGCCGCCGCGATATGCCCGTTGTGGGGCGGGTCGAAGGTCCCGCCGTAAATGCCGATCCTCATCTCAGTTGGCGGTGCGTCTGGCCTTCACCAGCTCGATCTTCCGCTTGCTCTTGTCGTGCTGCATCCGGTAGAGCACGAACTTGCTGCCGATGACCTGCACCACCTCGCAGCGGGCGGCAACAGACAGCTGCTCCGCCGCCTCCCGTGCGGTGAGCATGGAGTTCTCCAGCACGCGGCCCTTGATGAGCTCCCGCGCCTCCAGCGCATCGTTGACCTGCTTGATCAGGTTGTCGCCGATGCCGTCCTTTCCCACCTGCACGATGGTGTCGATGTCATTGGCAAGGCCCCGCAGCTGGGCCCTCTGTTTGCTTGTCAGTTCCATAGCTTATTTCTCCAAACTTCCGTTATTGGTCAGATATTCCTTCAGCTCCGCCGCAAATGTCCGCAGGGCGTTGCCCCGATGGGAGATGGCGTTCTTCTCCTCCGGCGTCAGCTGGGCGAAGGTCTTGCGCAGGGACGGCACCAGAAACACCGGATCATAGCCGAAGCCGCCGTCGCCCATAGGGGCAAAGGCGATGGCGCCGTGACAGTCGCCCTCCGCCGTCAGCACGTCCCCGTTGGGGAAGGCGCAGACGATGGCGGTGTGGAAATAGGCGCTGCGGTCCGTGGCGCCCCGCAGATTTTGCAGCAGCAGCCGGTACCGTGCCGCGTCGTCGTCCAGTCCGCCGTAGCGGGCGGAGTAGACGCCGGGCGCGCCGTTGAGCCACTTGACGCACAGGCCGGAGTCGTCGGCAATGGCGGGCAGGCCGCTGGCGGCCATAATGGCCTTGGCCTTCAGCGCGGCGTTCTCCGCAAATGTCTCCCCCGTCTCCTCCACGTCCACGTCGATGCCCAGCTCGGCGGGCATCACCACCTCGATGCCCAGCTCGGCCAGTACGGCCTGCATCTCGGCCAGCTTTCCCTTGTTATGGGAGGCAAGTACAAATTTCATCACAGTATCTCCCCCAGCAGCTCTTTCTGTTTCCGGATCAGCTCCCGGTTGCCCTTGGCGCACAGCTCCACCAGCTCCTGCTGCTCCTTCAAGGTGAAGGCGCGGCCCTCGCCGGTGCCCTGGATCTCGATGATCTCGCCCAGCTCGTTCATGATGCAGTTCAGATCCACCTGCGCCCGGCTATCCTCCGAATATTGCAGATCCAGCATGGGCGTTTCCGCCACGATGCCGGCGGAGACGCCCGCCACATAGTGCCGGATGGGCATACGGCGGAGGTCGCCGCGCTCCACCAGACGGCGGCAGGCCAGCGCCAGCGCCGCAAAGCCGCCGGTAACGGAGGCGGTACGGGTGCCGCCGTCGCCCTGCAATACATCGCAGTCGATGGTGATGGTGCGCTCGCCCAGCAGGGACATATCCACCGCCGCCCGCAGGCTGCGGCCGATGAGCCGCTGGATCTCCGCGCTGCGGCCGGACAGCTTCAGCTTGTCCACGTCCCGGCGGCTGCGCTCCCGGTTGGCGCGGGGCAGCATGGAATACTCCGCCGTGACCCAGCCGTGGCCGGGCCGCACATGGGGCGGCACACGGTCCTCCACCGAGGCGTTGCACAGCACCACCGTGTCGCCGCATCGGATGAGCACGCTGCCCTCCGCAAATTTCGTAAAGTCCGCCGTCATCTCCACGGGCCGCAGCTCGTTATACTTCCGGCCGTCTGCTCGTTCCATGGTCGCGCCTCCTTAAAACAGTTCTTTTGTAAACTCTTTGGCGTCGAAGGGCCGCAGGTCGTCGATGCCCTCGCCTACGCCCACGAACTTCACCGGTACCTGCAGCTCCTGGGCGATGGCGATGACGATGCCGCCCTTGGCGGTGCCGTCCAGCTTCGTCAGGATGATGCCGGTGAGCCCTGCCGTCTCCTTGAACTGGCGGGCCTGAATGAGGCCGTTCTGTCCGGTGGTGGCGTCCAGCACCAGCAGCGTCTCCTTGGCGGCGTCCGGCGTCTCCCGGTCGATGATCTTGCGGAGCTTTGCCAGCTCGTTCATCAGGTTCTGCTTGTTGTGGAGCCGTCCCGCCGTGTCGCACAGCACCACGTCCGCATGGCGGGCCTTGGCGGCCTGCAGCGCGTCGAACAGCACGGCGCCGGGATCGGCGCCCTCATGCTGGCGGACGATGTCCACCCCGGCGCGGTTCGCCCAGATCTCCAGCTGGTCGGCGGCGGCGGCGCGGAACGTATCGCCGGCGCACAGCAGCACCTTCTTGCCCTCGCCCTTGAGCCGTGCGGCCAGCTTGCCGATGGAGGTGGTCTTGCCCACACCGTTGACGCCGATGATCAGCACCACGCTGGGCTGGGTGTCCACGTGCAGCGCCGTGTCGCCCACATCCAGCTTCTCCGCCAGAATATCCCGGAGGGCGTCCTTCACCTCGTCGGCGCGGGTCAGCAGCCTCTGGCTCACCCGCTTGCGAAGCTGCGCCACCGTATCTGCGGCGGTGGACGCGCCGATATCCGCAAGGATCAGCGCCTCCTCCAGCTCCTCATAGAATTCGTCGTCCAGCTTGTCGAAGGTCATGGACGCCAGCCATGCCTCCTTGAATTTCTTGAAAAAGCCCATGCGGTCCTCCTTACTTGATCTTCAGTTCCTTGGCCATGTCGTTGAGATTGATGGTGAGGATGCGGCTGACGCCCTTCTCCTGCATGGTCACGCCGTACAGCACGTCCGCCTCCTCCATGGTACCACGCCGGTGGGTAATGACGATAAACTGGGTCTTCCCGGCGATGCGCCGCATATACCGGGCGTAGCGCACCACGTTGGCCTCGTCCAGCGCCGCCTCGATCTCGTCCATGACGCAGAACGGTGTGGGGTGTACCTTCAGAATCGCAAAATACAGGGCGATGGCCACAAACGCCTTCTCGCCGCCGGACAGCAGCGTGATGGTCTTGAGCTGCTTGCCGGGCGGCTGTACCCGGATCTCGATGCCGCAGTTGAGGATATCGCTCTCATCCTCCAGCTCCAGCTGGGCCTTGCCGCCGCCGAACAGCTCCAGAAACGTCTCCTGAAAGCTCTCATTCAGCAGCTTGAACTGCCGGCCGAAGATATCCGTCATCTGGACGGTGAGCTGGTCGATGACACCGGTCAGCTCCTCCTTGGCCTTCTCCACGTCCGTCCGCTGGTCGGACAGATAGGTATACCGCTCGTTGACGCGCTGGAACTCCTCGATAGCGCCCAGATTGGGCGTGCCCAGCGCCTTGATCTCCCGGTTCAGCTCGGCAATACGCCGGGTGGCCTTGCTGACGCTCTCCAGTTCGATGCGCTGCTCCTGGGCGGCGCTGTGACTCAGCTCGTACCGCTCCCACAGCTTGTCCAGAAGCTGGCTCTCCTCCATAGCGCTGCCCTCCAGCTTTTGCCGCAGACGGCTCTCCGCCTGCGTCGCGTTCAGCAGCGCCTCGTTGAGCTGACGCCCCTCCCGGCTCTGCTGCTCGCGCTGTGCCTCCAGCGCCAGCTTTTCCTGTGCCAGCTTTTCCAGCTTCTCGCGCAGCGTCTCCGCCTGTTGGGTCAGCTCATCGATACGGGTCTGGTGGGCGGCGATATCCGCCGACGCCTGCTCGTTGTCCGCCCGGAACCGTGCGGCCAGCTGATCGCGGCCCGCCCGGTCGGCGGCCATATCCGCCTGCACCCGGCGCAGATCCTCCGCGCCCCGCAGGGCGGCGTCCTTCTCCGCCAGCAGCGCCGCCTGCTCCGCCTTCTTCCGGCTGACTGTCTCCGCCAGCCGGTTGGTGGCATCGTTGAGGTCGGTCTGTCCCGCCAGCTTCTCCTGTGCCTCCCGGCGCAGGGCGGCGGCATCGGACTCCGCCTTGTCGATGGCGGCCTGTACCTCCCGGATGCGGGCCTGATCCTCGCCGGCGCGGCGCTCAAAGCCGGACATCTCCTGCTCCATGGTCTCGCAGCTGAGGCGCAGGCTGTCCAGCAGGATGTCGTAGTGATCCTGCTTGGTCTGGAACGTCAGCACCTCGGCCTCCGCCTTTTGCTGCTGCTCCTTGGCCACCTGCACCTCATACTCCGCCTTTTGCAGCTCGCGCTGGCTGTCCTCCGCCTGCTGTGCGGCGGTGCGGAGCTTTTCGTGCATGGCGCCCTGTCTCTCCGTCAGGCGGCTGAGCTCGTTGGCGCGGGACAGCACACCGGCACTGCGGCTGACAGAGCCGCCGGTCATGGAGCCGCCCCGGTTGATGACCTGGCCGTCCAGCGTCACGATGCGGAAGGCGTTGCGGTACTTCCGCGCCATGGCGATGCCGCTGTCCAGATCCTCCACCACCACGGTGCGGCCCAGCAGATCCCGGAAAATATTGTCGTACTGCGCCTCGTGGTTCACCAGACGGCTGGCGACACCCACAAAACCGTACTCGCCGGACACATCCTCCCGCAGCTCCGCGCCGCGGATGGCGGTCAGCGGCAGGAAGGTGGCGCGGCCGCCGTCCCGCTGCTTCAAAAAGCCGATGGCGGACTTGGCGTCCTCCTCCCTGTCCACCACGATGTTCTGCAATGCGCCGCCCAGCGCGATCTCCAGCGCCAGCGCATACTCCTGCTTGGTGGTCATCAGGCCGGCCACCGGGCCGTGGATGCCCCGCAGCGTATTTCTCTCCGCCGCCTGCATCACGGTCTTTACCGCCTTGGAGAAGCCCTCATACTCCTTCTCCATCTCCGTCAGCAGACGGATACGGTCGTCCAGTGCGGCGGCGTCCATGGTCAGCTTCAGCTTGGCTGCGGCGGCGTCCTCCGCCTTTTTGCGGCGGCTGTCCATCTTCAGGCTGTGTCCCTGAATGATATTCTGCACCGCCTGCGCCTCCTCCTGCGCATCCCGCAGAGCGCGGCGGTTCTCCTTACTCTCTTTTTCGCTGTTTTCCAGCTTCTCCCGTGCGGCGGACAGCTCCTGCTCCACCGTCTCCCGGCGTTGGGCGATCTCGGCGGCGCCGGCGGTGATGGCGGACAGCTGCGCCCGCCCATCGGCGGCGGCGGCCACGGCCATGGCCTCCCGCGCACGGAGCGTCTCCGTCTCCGCTGCCGCGCCCTTGGCGCTGTCAGCCAGCTCCTGCGCCTGATGCAGCAGGGCGTCCAGTTCCTGCTCCATCGCCGTCAGCTGGGCATCAATGTCGGCTGCCCGCGCCAGCTGGCCGTCGATCTGCCCCTGCAGGTTGTCCCGTCGGCTGTCGCTGTCGGCCAGCTCCTGCTCCAGACGGCGCAGGGACTCCTCGTTGTGGGCCACGCCGGTGCGCAGCACCGCCACGGCGGATTCCTCCTCGCCCACGGCGCTCTCCAGCCCGTTCAAGCGGGCGCGCAGCGCCTCGGCGTCCATGTCGTTCTGCCGCACCTGCTGGCCGCAGCGCTCGCTCTCCTCATAGGAAGCGTCCAGCGCCGCCTGTGCCCGGCGGCACTCCTCCGCCGCCAGCTCCGCGTCGGACTCCAGCTTCAGCTTGGCTGTGCGGATATTTTGCAGCTGCTCCAGCCACACGGAGATCTCCAGCACCCGCAGCTCATCCCGCAGCACCAGAAATTTCTTAGCGGTCTCCGCCTGTTGGCGCAGCGGCTCCACCTGTAATTCCAGCTCGGCGATCTTGTCGTTGATGCGCACCAGATTCTCCTGCGTGCGCTCCAGCTTGCGCTCGGCCTCCTCCTTGCGGTGGCGGTACTTGCTGATGCCCGCCGCCTCCTCAAAGACCTCGCGGCGCTCGCCGCTTTTCACGGACAGGATCTCGTCGATCTTTCCCTGTCCGATGATGGAGTAACCCTCCCGGCCCATGCCGGTGTCCATGAACAGCTCGTTCACGTCCTTGAGCCGGACGGACTGCTTGTTGATGTAATACTCCGACTCGCCGCTGCGGTAGTACCGGCGGGTCACCGCCACCTCCGCCTCGTCGCGGGTGGGGAAAATATGTTCCGTGTTGTCGATGACCAGCGTCACCTGCGCGAAGCCCATCTGATTGCGCTTCTCCGTACCGCCGAAGATGACGTCCTCCATCTTGGCGCCCCGGAGCTGGCGGCTGTTCTGCTCGCCCATGACCCAGCGGATGGCGTCGGAGATGTTGGACTTGCCGGAGCCGTTGGGGCCCACGATGGCCGTGATATCCTCCCCGAAGTCCAGCACCGTCTTATCGGGGAACGATTTGAACCCCTGTATTTCCAGAGCCTTAAGGTAGATAGGGCTCACCCCTTTCGCATTTGCATACTATAACTAAGATAGTATACACCGCAAGCCCCCTGTTTTCAAGAAAAACCGTGCCTCCCGCGGCAAAAAACGCAAAAAAGCGGAGGAGACGGTGACCCGTCTCCCCCCTGCTCTATTCCTCACGCCGCCGGTCCATCTGGCGGTACAGGCTGTCCAGCGCGTCGGACAGGCTGCCCACACGGTCGATGATGCCCATGGTCACCGCCTCCTCGCCGTACAGCACGCTCCCCACGTCGTTGGCCATATCGCCGGAGGACAGCATCAGCTGGCGGAACCGATCCTCGCTGATATGGCTGTGTGCCGCCACAAACTTGATGATCCGCTCCCGGATGCGCTCGAAGTAGCGGTATGTCTCCGGCGCGGCAATGACCGTGCCGGACATCCGCACCGGATGGATGGTCATGGAGGCGCTGGGGGCGATGAACGTCTCCTTGCCGCACACCGCCAGCGGCACGCCGATGGAGTGTCCGCCGCCCAGCACCAGCGTCACCGTGGGCAGGCGCATCCCCGCCACCAGCTCCGCGATGGCAAGCCCCGCCTCGATGTCGCCGCCCACCGTGTTCAAAAGCAGCAGCAGGCCGTCCACGTCGTCCGACTCCTCCAGCGACGCCAGCAGCGGCAGGACGTGCTCATATTTGGTGCTTTTCGTGTTGTTGGGCAGTACCATATGCCCCTCCACTTGTCCCACGATGGTCAGGCAGTGTACCGTGCCGTGGCGGTTCTTCACCACGGAGGAGCCCATGTCCACCAGCTGCTGCATGGCCGGGGCGGACTGCTCCTGCGGCTCGCCGCAGTCCGACGCCTGCCTGGTTTCCTTTGTCTCATCTGTCATGCTCCGCGCCTCCTTTTCCGTGATAGGATGTGCGGAGCAGCGCGGTTTTATAAGCAGAAAAGCCGCCGATCGGCGGCTTTTCTGCTGCGCCCGTTCAGCCCCGGGCGTCCGGCGGCGCCAGCTGATAGCCGGTGCCGTCATCGGTTTTGTAGTACACGTTCTGGATGAAGCCGTGGAGGTCGTACTCCACCTTGGTGTCCGGCTCCGCCAGCTCGTCGCCGTACATCCCCACGGCGCGAATGTCCTCCCGGCTGTTGATCTCCTCCTCCGTCAGGTCGCCGCCCTCCGTGATGGTGCGGTTCAGGTCGGCATCGTAGTACACCACGGAGTACGGTTCCATCCACAGCGGGATATAGACCACCTTTCCGGTATCCTCCTGCCTTCCGCAGGCGGTCAGCGCCAGCGCCAGCACCGCCAGCAGCATCACAGCTTTTTTCATGATCTGTTTCCCTCCTCATACATACTCTCCGCCATGCGGCAGAGCTCCTTTTGTCCCGGGGTTCCGAACAGCAGGAATACCTGTCCGGCGTCCTCGTCTGCCCATACCAGCAGCCGTCCCCGCTCCGGTATGGACACGCTGTAAAACGGTGCCGCGTCACTGTCCGGGCTGTCCAGATAGAACAGCACGCTGTACACGCTGACGGAGCGCGTCTCGTCGGGCAGGTGGCGGAACTGATAGAGCCGGGCGTCCCGTCCCCGCACCTGCACCTCCCGGATATCGCAGCCCTCCGGGTCACCTGGCTCCCCCTGTGGCCGCTGACCGGTGCGAACGTCGGACAGGCCGGCCGTCCGATGGCTGCGTACCTCCATGGAGATGTCCTGATCGCTGCGGAAGCCCACCGCCGCCAGCATGACATCGCCCTGCGGCGAGGTGTACCGCACCGTGCGGACACCGTTGTCCCCTGTAAAGTCAGACGCCATTACATAGCCGTCCGGAAGCCATGTCGGGTCGTTCCCCGTCCATGTTCCGGCGCTTTGCGCGGCCGGAAACCGATAGGCGATGACCTCCGTGGTCATCTGACGGAGCCACCGCCCCACTGCGGCCCGTGCCGCGGGGCTGACCGCCAATGCCGCGCCGAAGGCCAGCACAATAGCCAGCAGAGCGGCGGCGGTGCGCCGCCAGATGAGCCGTGCCGTGCGGCGGTGCCTCTCACGGCGGAGCAGCGGCTCCATCCGCGTGTCAAACCCGGCGGAAAAACCGGCATCCTCCGCCGGCAAGGCGGCAGACATCTGATGTGCCAGCCGCTGCGCCGCCTGACGCAGCGCGGCATCGCTGAGGTTGGTGTTCATGGGCATATCGCCTCCCTTTCCAATTCTGTGCGCAGCGCCTCCCGCGCCCGGTACAGCAGCTTCTGGGCGGTGGCAAAGGACAGCTCCAGCAGCGCCGCCATCTCCCGCGTGGAGTAGCCGCAGGCATGACGCAGCAGCAGCGCCTCCCGGTAGCGGGGCGGCAGGCGGCCCATGGCGTCCGCCAGCGCGTCGCCGCAGGGCGCCGGCGTCACCAGTGAAAGCGTCTCGTCAAAGGGCGTCCCGGACAATCGGCTCTGCTGCCGCAGGAGATCGATGCACTTACGCTCCACCACCACCGTGAGGTATGCCTCCAGCTCCGTGCGGGGCAGTGCCGCCAGCCGGTCAAAGTGCTCCGCCAGTGCGAGGAACGCCTGATGCACCGCGTCCTCCGCATCCTCCGGCGAACGCAGCTTTCGCCGGGCCAGCGTCAGCATCCGTCCCCGGTAGGCGGTATATACATCCTCAAAGAGCCGCCTCTGCTGCGCATCCCCGATGGTCTGTGTGTAAAGGAGCATCCCTTCACCCCCCCATTCTTTCTGTACCATAGCACAGCTACGCTGTCTGCGCCATCACTCTATATAACGGCGCAGGCTGTCGGATGCGGACACCTGCCCGCAGAAAAACCGCCCATAAGTTTGACACCCCGCTTGCCGGCCTGTGCGCCTGACAAACGGGGTGTTGTTCACGGCATCGCCGCGCTTTCGGTCATTTCGCCACCGGCGCGTCCAGCCAGTAGATGACGTAGCACTCCTGCATCTCGCCCATGTAGAAGAAGATGTTCTCGCCCATCTCGATGTGCTCGCCGAAGGTCAGGTCGGGCACAAACAGCCGTCCGCTGGTGCGCTTGGGGCCCTTGATGGTAAAGCCCTCCGCCGTGGGATGCTGCCGCAGCTCGTTGGCCGCCTCCTCCAGACCGGGGAAGTGCAGCGTCCGCTCCAGCTCCGCCAGCTGGGTGGCGCCGTCGATATACACCAGATGATTTTCGTCCTTGAACCAGTTGATCCGCATGATATGTCCTCCTTGACTTTTGTACGATATGCGCAGCGTTTTTCCGCCTGCGTGGATGCTCTGCTTACAGCTTACCACAAAGCCGCGTCTTTCACAATCCAAAACCCGGAGAGATCGCAAAGAAACGCCCGTCTTTGCAAAGCAGGTATGCGGTATATCTTGAATTTCACCGCGAAAAAAGGTACAATCAAGCAAATTAGCGAAACGTAAGCCGCTATCAGGCACGGCAAGGGCGCAGATAACCGCCGTCGTGCCGCTTGCGCCGGAGACCTCGGGAAAACGAATCGTCGGAGGTACGCATCATGCCAAAGCCGAAATGGAATTTGAATACCGTCTACATATCCGAGCGGCTGCAGGAGAGCCTGCGGCCTATCTCCCGCTGCGCCATGACCACCGTGGTGGCGCCCATGGGCTACGGAAAGACCACGGCGGTGAACTGGTATCTGGGCGAGCGCGCCAAGGCGGAGGCACTGCATATCATCCGCATCAGCGTGTATTCCGACAACCTCGCGATCTTCTGGAAAAGCGTACAGGAGGCGTTTGCCCGCGCGGGCTTTGATTTCCTGCGGGAATATCCCTGCCCCACGGACGCAGCGGGCGGCGGACTGCTGGTGGACGACCTCTGCCACGCGCTGGCAGGCGAGGCCTCCTGCTATCTCTTTATCGACGATTTCCACCTGCTGACGGACAAGCGCGCCCCGCTGTTTCTCTGTATGCTGGCAAACCGGCTGCCCGCAAACGTGCATCTGATCGTCGCCAGCCGCGACCGCTTTCTGCCCGCAGCAGAGGCGCTGCGGCTGGGGGCAAAGGTCTATCAGATCGGCACGGAGCAGCTGCGCCTGAACCACACCGAGCTGGCCGTCTACGCCCACCGATGCGGCACGGCGCTTTCCGACGCACAGGTGGAAAGCCTCCTCTATTCCAGCGAGGGCTGGTTCTCCGCCGTGTACCTGAATCTGCGGACGCTCTCCGAGCGCGGCGTACTGCCCAGCCGCCACTCCGACATCTACGCCACCTTCACCGCCGCTATGATCGATCCGCTGCCGGAAAAGCAGCGGGAGTTTCTGGCGGTCATGGGGCTGGCCGATGAATTTACCGTCGAGATGGCCCAGTGCATCACCGGCGACCCGGACGCGGGGCAGATCCTCTCCCTGCTGACCGAGCAGAATGCCTTCGTCACCCGGCTGCCGGACGGCGTGACCTATCGTTTCCACCACATGATGAAGGAGTGCGCCGAGCGGCGTTTTCTCAAGCTGGACGCCGAAACGCAGCGACTCTATTGGGAGCGCTTCGGCCTGTGGTATGAACAGCAACGGCAATATCTCCACGCCATCGCCGCCTACCGGAGAAGTGAGAATTACGACGCGCTGCTGCGGGTCATCCGCAGCGATGCGGGCATCCTGCTGGCGTCGCTGAAGCCGGAGGACGTGCTGGAGGCGCTGGACAAATGCCCCACCGAAACGCTGAAGGACTATCCCTTTGCCATTCTGGTGCTGATGCGCCGGATGTTCACCTGGCGGCAGATCCCGAAGATGCTGGAGCTGAAGGCCCTGCTGCTGACCGCCATTGAGGAGCACCCGGCGCTGTCCGAGGAGGAGCGCGGCAACCTGCTGGGCGAGTGCGACCTTATTCTGAGCTTTCTCTGCTACAACGACATCAGCGCCATGAGCCGTCTGCACCGCAGCGCCAGTGCGCAGATGTCCCGCCCCGCCATCAGCATCCAGTCCGGCGGCGGCTGGACCTTCGGCTCGCCGTCCGTTCTGATGATGTTCTACCGCGCACCGGGCGAGCTGGAAAGCGAGCTTTTAGAGATGGACGAATGTATGCCCCACTATTACAAGGTCACCAACCACCACGGACAGGGCGCGGAGACCATCATGCGCGCCGAGGCGCTGTTTTGTCAGGGCCGCTTCACCGATGCCCACATCGAGCTGGAGCGCGCCTACGCGCAGGTGAAGAACAACGGGCAGGTCAACATGGCGCTGTGCTGCGATTTCCTGTCGCGGCGGCTCTCACGGTATACCGATGTAGAGCAGCGGTACACCTTTGCCGAGCGCTACACGGAGCTTCTGCGCTATCACGACGCGGCGTGGATCAACCTCTGGAGCGCCACCAGCGCCTACTACCATGCGCTGCAAGGTGAAACGGACAAGCTCCCGGAGGTCTTCTCGCAGCACCGGCTCTCCACCGTCAATATGCTGGCGCCGGGCAAGCCCATGATGGAGATGATCGAAAACCAGGTGTATCTCGCGCAGGGTGCGTATGCCCGTGTGGTGGGGCGCAGCGCCGAGCTGCTGGCGGTGTGCGAGGCCATGCACTACGCGCTGGTGGCGCTGCACCTTCGCATCCAGACGGCGGCCGCCTATGGGAAGCTGGGGAAAATCGAGGAGGCCCGCACTTGGCTGGAAAAGGCGCTTTCCGACGCCGCGCCGGACGGCCTTTTGATGCCGTTCGTGGAAAACTACGACCATATAAAGCCCCTGCTGGCACGGGAAACGCAGTCCCCCCTTGCGGCGCAGATCATGGCGCTGGGCGAGGCGGCAAGGGTGCGGGACGCAGCCCCTCTCCGTCCGGCCGTCTTCGATGCGCTGACGACGCGGGAATACGAGATCGTGGAGCTGATGGGGCAGCGGCTCTCCAACCGCGAGATCGCGGAAAAGCTCTACCTCTCCGAGGGCAGCGTCAAGCAGTATGTGAACCAGATCTATTCCAAGCTCCATATCGAGGGCGACACCCGCACCAAGCGGGCGCAGCTTGCCGGGCTGCTTCGGCAAAAGACCTAACCTTTGGTTAATGGTTCTTCTATCCCATCCACCGTACAATGGCTGTACGGTGGATTTTTATTTTCCCGGAAAGGAGGACACGCGCTTGAACCGAAGGTATCTCACAGCCGTCACGCCGCTGCCCGACCATGTTTTGCAGGTGGATTTTGTGTCCGGAAGCCGTCTTTTGCTGGACATGAAGCCGTATCTGGATAAGATCCGCTTTCGCCCGCTTGCAGACACACGGGTGTGGAACAGCGCCGTGACCAACGGCATCTTTGTCCGCTTCGGCGATGTGGAGCTGAGCCACGATGAGATATTGTCCATGGCGGAACAGGAGCATTGACCCTGTATATTGAAAAGGAGAAGAATACGATGAAACATTTCCACAAATTTTTGTCCCTCGCACTGGCGCTGATGCTGTGCCTGAGTCTCGCCGCCTGCGGCGGCGAGGACGGCCACGACGACAATGACAACAATTTTTACAACGCTCCGAACTCCCTTGAGGGGCTGGTCAAGGACAGTGAACAGATGTCGAATCTGTATGTCTTTGGCGGTGCGTGGAGGGGTGAGGACGGCGAAACGCTGATCTCCGCCACCAGCGATGCCGGTGACGAGGTGCGCTTTGCGCTGTACGACGCCGACGAAGAGGTGACCGCCAGCGGCTTTATCCAGTTCGTGCCGGAATACGACTACGACTACTTCTACAACGAGCACGACGGCGTGGCCTACCGCAGCTGGTTCGACGAGGTCGGCACGCTGTACGTGGATTCTCTCGGCACCTTTACAAAGATAACCGGCGATGCGCCGGGCGAAAACATCGGCGACGGCGATTACGGATACCTTGCCGGTACATGGTATCAGGACGCCGACCCCGGCGCCGCCAGCATCCTTACGTTCGACGCCTCCGGCAGCTGGGAGCTGATGGAGCGGCCCGGCGGCGACGGTGACCCCACCATGGTGGACTGCGGCACCATTGAGGTAAATCAGGATGGCGCCGGAGAGTATTTTGCCGTCTCCTCCCTGTATGAGGACGTTGTCTACGACTTCACCCTCGTCGGCGGCGATGTGATCTACTGGGGCGGTGAATACGACTACTATCAGAAGATGGCGTAACGCCGCAGAAAAGGGGGAACACGTGAAAAAGCTTTTTCCGCTCCTGGCGGCGCTGGCGCTGTGTCTGAGTCTTGCCGCCTGCGGCGGCGAGGACGACGACCCCGGCGATGTGGTGGGCGGCGACTGGCGTGTCACCGGCATCGTCCGGGACAGCGGCACCATCACCCGCAATGGCGAGGACACCGATGTGCTGGTGTGCGTCCATGCGGACAGCGCCGATTTTTATCTCGACGACGAGGTGCAGACCCTGTATGACTATGTGAGCTATCCCATCACCCTGCAAAGCGACCCGTGGGAGGCGTTTCAAGGCATCGACTTTGCCGATCGGAACGGCGACGGCAGCAGCGATGCGGCGATCCTGTTCGAGCTGGAGGGGCAGCAGGCGCTGATGGTGTGGTTCTGGGATGCGGAGACGGAGACATTTGTGTTCCAGCCGGAGGAATCTCTGGTGGAGGATTTCGCGGACGGAAATACCGCGCATCAGGGTCTTGACGGCACCTGGTATCTGGAGGGAGAGGACACGGCTGAGTCCGTCATCGGCATCGGCGTGGCGGGAGACTGGATCCTATACGAACAGTCGGGCGACACGCTGACCGCCGTCGACAGTGGGATGCTCCGCGTGCTGGACGAGGCGCAGGGACACTATGCCGCCGATTCCGAGCGCTTTGACGATGTCTCCTACCTCATTGCAACAGCCGGCGAAAATGGACTCTACTGGGGTGTTACCGGCGACTACGATTACTACGAGCGTCCGGACTGACCGGCGCGGCGAAATAAGGAGAGACATATGGCAGAACAGAACAGAAACATGACGGATGAGGCGCTTTCGCAGCAGCTTCGCAGGAGCAGGGGCGGCAAATGGGGTGGAAAGCTCCTTTCGCTGCTGGGTGTGGTGATCGCCGTGGCCGGTATCCTGCTGGGCGGCAATCTTGTGCTGATCGTTGTGGGCGGCATTGTCCTTGCGCTGGGGCAGGCGGTGCAGAGCAGATCCAAGGAGCAGACCGGGCAGCAGACCTTCGACGCCATGGCGCCGGATATCGCAGGCACTGTCCTCGAAAACGTACAGATGAACCCCACCCCGCCCCTTTTGCACGCAGAGGACACCAATATTCCCCTGCCCCGCCACACCTATTGCAGCGGCCGCGGGTACATACGGGGCGTCTATCGGGGGTCTGCCACGGAGTTGTGCACCATCAAGCTGACGGATGAGGATGAATTCCTGCGGGAGGAGACCGGCCTGTGGGAGAAAAACGAGCGGGAGGTCTACACCGGGCAGTGGATGCTGTGCCAGCTGAACCGGGAATTTCCCACGTGGCTGACCATCTGGCCGAAAGGAGCGATCGATAAGCTGTCCGGCGCCGGAACCATCAAAACAGGCAGCGATGCCTTTGACAAGCGTTTCCTCCTGACAGGCGGCGACGAGGCGGCCGCCCTTCGCATCCTGACCCCCAGCCGGTTGGAGCGGCTTCTGGCACTGGCGGATGCCTCCTTCGGCAAATTCGCCGTAAACCTCAACCCCGACGGCAGGCTCTATCTTGCCGTCCACAGCGGACGCGGCTTTTTTGAGCTTGGCAAGGGCCGCGAAACCCCCGCGCAGCTGCGCGAGCGTTTTGTCCGCGAGCTGACGTGGTTTACGGATATGATCGACGTATTCCGCAGCGTGTAAAGGAGGTGGACGATATGCCCCTTTGGTTGGCCGTAGTGCTGCTGGTGCTGGCCGCTGCCGGCATCGTGCTGTGCCGCAGATACCTGCGCGGAAGCAAAACCGCCTACATCCTCTGCATCCTTTTCTGCGCGCTGCTGGCGCTGGCCTGCATCGTCTATATCGGGCTGACGCTTCTCTTTGTAGATGCGGTGCGGCACCAGCCGCCTGCGTTGTAACGAGGGTATCCCCAAAGGATCGCTGACAAAAAGGGTATGTGCCTTACGGTACATACCCTTTTGCTGTTCTCTTTGCCTTGCAGACGGCGTGGATAGAATTCTGTGCAATTCACAAGCGCTGCACGTCGATTTTCAGCCCCGCCCATCGCATATTCTAATTTTTCGCGTCCACAAGCCGCTTGGCTGCCCACGCGATCACAAAGGTCACGACCTGCGCGATGGGCGTCGCAAGCCAGACGCCGGTCAGCTTCAGCAGCGGCGGCAGGAGCAGGAGCATTAATGGATGTCGTCCACCTCGAAATTAGGCGCTGGTGATTGTGGCTGAGGTTAGGAAGCTGTCACTTTCATCCCCGAATCCCGTGAAGTGAAAAAGCAAGTGCTTGTTCGCCATCTTTAAACACCACCTTTATAGGATAGTGGAGAGACAACGCATACACTTTTCTGAGATGTATTTCAGGGCAAATGCAGCTATTGCCATACAGAGAATTTCAATTGTGAAAAGAAGGAGTATCGTGCCAGTATTATGCAGATACGGAGCCGCCTTTGGAGTCAGATAATAAATGATCACATGATGCACTAAAAACACTTCATAAGAGTAGTCGCTGATTACACGGATTATGCGAAGCTTTCGTTTTTGGAGGAAAGGCTCTAAATAAGAAATGGAGATCCAGAAAGCAACGGCAAGGATTGTAATCTTAAATGCATAATGGATGTTTATAGCAATCGGTGATAAAAAAAAGAACAGTGTCACCGGAATCGCCACATACTTTAATTTTGGAGAAAACTGCGTGCTGCAATAACCAAACATCATACCGATGATAAATTCATATCCCTTTAACAGCAGGTTCACGTGTGCATCTACGGTAAAAGGATAAAAGAAAACGGTAAGCACATATATACAGGTAGCACAGACAAAAAAGAGCTTTGCGTTCTTTTCCATAAGGGAGCGGAGCAATGGAAAAACAAGATATAAAACGATCAAGCAGCCGAGAAACCATTCGCCTATACCAAGGGAAAAGGTCGCGATGCCATGCATACTAACCCATCCGTCCATACCTAAAATCGTAAAAAAGGCCCTCCACGTAGGGATTTTTTCCGGAAAGATGCCTTGGAGCGAATGGTGCACGACAATCTTTGCCAGCAGATATACAAAGTAAGTAAGATAAAATGGAATCAGAATTCTTAAACACCGTTTTTTATAATACTTTTTCAGATCGAAGTCATTTTTCGTTGTGTATACAAGGCTTGCCCCAGATAGCATAAAAAATACAGCGACACCAAGTGTGGCAATATGCATATTACTGTTTGCAAAAAGGGAAGTAATACTTTCCAAAGAGCATATTTCTGATAGATGAAGCTGAATCACCATATGATAAAAGATGATAAAGCAAAAAGAGACGCATCGTAACAGATCAAAATAGCGGATCCTTTTCATTTGTACTATAATTCCTTTCGATTTTTCCAGTCAATAGGCTGTTCAAAGTATAGGAAGAAAGCGAGAAAAAGTCAACAGGAAACGAGAGGCGATTAAACGCGGGATTATCATCGTTTCTATAATACTGACGATGATGCTGCATATTAAGTGTTCTGTTGGAAAACCGTGTTAAAATAGCAACCTCGCGTAGAAATAATTATTCCGCCGTTTGAGAGTTTTTCTGTGCATACGCCCAAGCAAGACTTTCGTTTCTCAGGTTTGCCGTGTCTTTTTCGGTTCTATAATAAATGGCTCTATGCCTTAGGGATCTCTACGCTGCTCGGGGGGAACCAAGTTTGGTTTCGTTCGCAGTATATCCAATACGCGCAAAAATGTCAAACAGCAACTGCCGCTGAAGGCTCCTACGGGAAGGCAAAAACCACCGGTATTGCTCACGTTGCTTACACGTTACTTACAAACGTGTTTTGGAGGAAATAAGAAAATCCCTGTAACCTCAACGGTTACAGGGATTTTTTTGGTGCCTCGTCGGGGATTCGAACCCCGGACACCCTGCTTAAAAGGCAGGTGCTCTACCTACTGAGCTAACGAAGCGTATAAAAGGATGGGCAAGCCATCCGGATTTTTCTGGCAGGGATGGCTGGACTCGAACCAGCGAATGAGGGAGTCAAAGTCCCTTGCCTTACCGCTTGGCTACACCCCTATGCGGAAAAAGTAGATGAGGGATCGGGATCATCTCCCAATCCCTCATCCTTTGTGGGGTGGGTAAAGGGACTCGAACCCTCGACACCCGGAACCACAATCCGGTGCTCTAACCAACTGAGCTACACCCACCACATAT
>Ga0129312_1001025_pt1 | contig 18241 bp, 15 predicted proteins | sample O827metagenome_FD_94434 | JGI IMG/M metagenome (GOLD analysis project Ga0129312, IMG submission 94434) | Orangutan group fecal microbial communities from Wisconsin, USA - O827 metagenome | ecosystem: Host-associated > Mammals > Digestive system > Large intestine > Fecal | place: USA: Wisconsin... | reverse complement strand
TGCTCATTTTCGTTTGGCCGTCCTATAGTTGCCTTCGCGACTGCAAGCAGTCGCTTCTACAACTATTGTCCGGCTTTAATCGATAATATTGTACTTAAAATCCTCAGTGGTTAATGTTATAATATATGAGGAAAATTGGCGAAATATGTATTAAAGGAGCCGAATTATGAAAAAAGATGATTGCATTTTCTGTAAGATAGCCAATGGTGAGATACCGTCGGACACAGTTTATGAGGATGATAAGTACAGAGCTATATTGGACTTAAGCCCTGCTGTGAAGGGACATACACTCATTATTCCTAAGGATCACTTTGATGATCTGCTTTCAGCTGATGAGGAAACTCTGGAGTCTGTTCTCAAACTGGCACAGCGTATAGGAGCTGCACAGCTCAAGGCACTTAAGTGCGACGGATTTAATGTGGTTCAGAATAACGGTGAGGCAGCGGGACAGACCGTGCATCATCTGCATGTCCATATAATACCGAGATATAACGGCGGAGCTAAGATGGTAGCATGGGAACAGCTTAAGTCTGAGCCTGAGGAACAGCAGAAGATAGCCGGAGAGATCAAAGCGGCACTCTGAAGCTTCAACCGGCAGCTTACAGTCAGTTTGATCAAAGGGGGATCTTATGGCAGACATTAATAATCCCAAGGAATTTCTGAATGAAGCACTCACGCTTGTCGATATGCTTGAGGCCGATAAGCTAAAGTACAGGCAGGACAGTGATAATACCGAGCAGCTTGAGAAGGCATTTAACACACTTAAGAAAAACATTGATAATGAGAAAAAGCGTACAGTGGATTCTCGCAGATCAGATGTCGAGTCCGAATTCAATAAGAAGCTTAAATCCAAGCTTCAGGAGATAGAAAAGATCGAGGACAAACGCAGTAAGGCACGTAAGGAAGGTGTCAATAATCGTGTCAGCGATCAGACAGCGGGACTTAAAGGTGAGATAAAGGCTCTCAAGGGACAGCTTAAGAGCTATTGCTCCGACAATAAGATGCCGGCGATATGCAAGACGAGATTGTTCTACAGATTGTATTATCCGGCAAGTGTCGGAGACTGGTTACTTGTGCTTGTAATAGCGGCGGTAATGATAGCTGCAATGGTGGGAGCGTTTGTATATGGTAAGCTTCCTGTGTTTATAGCGGTATTTGCTGTCGAGATACTTATCATATTAATATATGCCATGCTTTGGGGCAGGACCAAGGGCAGGTATTATGAGCAGCTTAAGTACTGCAGACAGCTCATAGCCAATATCAGGCTGGATGAGAAGGGCGTCAAGAATGTTACACGCAACATTGTCAAAGATAAGAGTGACGAGCATTACGATCTCGGGGCTTTTGATGCGGATATTGCAGCCAAGAGACAGGAAAAGGAAGCGCTCGAGGCTCAGAAGACCTCTGCGCTCTATAATTTTGACAGTGTGACAAAGCAGCAGCTTATCGCCGAGATAGACGGTAACTATGTGGATAAACTCAAAGCTTCCGAGGCAGCATTTACAGAGGCAAAGCAGGCTGCGGAAGCACTTAAGCTCAAGCTTTCGGAGACAGACAACAGGCTTAATTCGGAGTTTGTGCAGTATATCGGAAGCCGCAATCTCAATCATGACACTCTTACAAGACTTATTGAGCTTGTTGAGGGCAACGAAGCAGTATCGGTGAGTGATGCGATAGCAAAGCTTTCGGAGACAAAAGACAATTAATTGAAAGGCATTTATTTATATTATGGAAAAGCTTATTACAGTCAGTGAATTATTTAAGGATACAGCGAGCTATATTGACAAGGAAGTAGCGGTCGGAGGATGGATACGTTCGGTAAGAGATTCCAAGACCTTCGGTTTCATCGTACTTAACGACGGAAGCTGCTTCAACACTCTTCAGATCGTGTATCATGATACCATGGCAAACTTTGCGGAGGTATCCAAGCTTAATGTAGGTTCAGCGGTTATAGTAAGAGGTAAGCTTGTTGCTACACCCGAAGCCAAGCAGCCGTTTGAAATACAGGCAGATGCGGTAGAGATAGAGGGTACTTCTACACCGGATTATCCGCTTCAGAAGAAGAGACATACTCTTGAGTTCCTGAGGACCATGCCTCATCTCAGACAGAGAACCAATACATTTATGGCAGTGTTCAGAGTAAGATCACTTCTGGCATATGCTATCCATAAGTTCTATAACGAGAGAGGCTTCGTATATGTTCATACTCCGCTTATCACAGCATCTGACTGCGAGGGCGCCGGAGAGATGTTCCAGGTAACAACTCTTGATCTTGACCGTATCGCCAAGGGTGATGCCAAGGAAGTGGACTACAGCAAGGATTTCTTCGGCAAGGAGACCTTCCTTACAGTATCCGGTCAGCTTAATGTCGAGACTTATATGCCGGCATTCAGAAATGTATATACCTTCGGACCGACCTTCAGAGCAGAGAACTCCAATACCACAAGACATGCGGCAGAGTTCTGGATGATCGAGCCTGAGATGGCTTTTGCCGATCTTGACGATATCATTGAGGTAGAGGAGGCAATGCTTAAGTACATCATCAACTATGTGCTTGAGAATGCTCCGGAGGAGATGGCATTCTTTGACAGCTTTGTGGAGAAGGGCCTTTTGGATAGACTTCACAATATCGTTAACAGTGAGTTCGGAAGACTTACTTACACAGAGGCTGTTGAGATACTTTCAAAGTACAATGACAAATTCGAGAATAAGGTTGAATGGGGCATTGACCTTCAGACCGAGCATGAGAGATTCCTTACAGAGCAGATCTACAAGAAGCCTGTATTTGTTACAGACTATCCTAAGGATATCAAGGCCTTCTACATGAAGCAGAATGCAGATGGCAAGACGGTTGCGGCTGTTGACTGTCTCGTTCCGGGCGTAGGTGAGATCATGGGAGGCTCACAGAGGGAAGAGGATTACGATAAGCTCCTTGCACGTATGGTGGAGCTCGGACTTGATCCGGAGGCTTATTCATTCTATCTCGATCTCAGAAAATACGGAACCGTAAGACACGGAGGCTTCGGTCTCGGCTTTGAGAGAGCAGTCATGTATATAACAGGAATGCAGAACATCCGTGATGCTATTCCGTTCCCGCGTACAACAGGTACCTGCGAGCTTTGATCATAGAGAGATACGATATACCGGACTTGGGTAATATATGAGATTTATTCATTTTTGTGACATAAGAATAGGTAACAGTGCCGAAAGCGGAAGGCATTGGGAGAAGGCAAGATCGCTCGAATTGGAGAGCGGTCTTGACCGCGTTATGAAGGAAGCTGCGGATTACAGTGCGGGACTTGTACTTATATCCGGAGGCTTGTTCTCGCATATGCCGCTTAGCTCTGAGCTTGAGTCCGTAAACAGGATATTTGCGGCTTATCCGGGGATCGAGACTGTGATTATTGCAGGAAGCACAGATCCTGTGCGAAGGAGTGCACCGTGGCGAAGCTTTGTATGGGCTAAAAATGTTCATTTCATAAGGGACGACAAGCCTTGCAGCATAGAACTTACAAGACTGCGTACCGTGGTATATGCAGCTTCGGTAGCAGATGACGGATGCATAGATCCGAATGAGCTTCGAAGCTTCATAAAGGAAGCTTCGGATAATGCAGAACCGATAAGGATAGCTATGCTGTACAGTGAGGATGATAAGAGCGTGAAGGAGGCTTTATCCGGAAACGGTCTTTCATACACTGCTGTAGGAAGCCTGCAGCCCGGATATCGCAGCATTTCCAACAATATCATATGTCCGGGACACTTTGAACCCGATGCCATGGGAGATAACGGACAGCACGGTATTATCAGAGGCGAGATATCCGAGCAGACAGGTATACTTGAGAGTGCGGAGTTTGTGCCTATGGCATCCGCAGCCTATGTGCCGCTGCTTATCAAGACCAATGCCAGGACAGATGCGGCAGAGCTTGAGTCACTCGTGAAAAAGGAGATACTTAAGCGGGGAGAGAACAATATCTACAGACTTAAGCTCACAGGACAGAGGAATCCCGAGGAGAGCTTTGATCTCGACAGACTCAAGAAAGAGTACCGTATCGGCGAGATCATAGATGAGACCGAGCCTGAGTATGATTTCAGGAGTCTCTTTGCGGAGCATCCGCAGGATATGATCGGCTTTTATATAGCCAAGATAGTTAATGATAAGCATGATATGTCGGCAGTGGAAAAGCGTGCGATGTATTACGGACTTAATGCATTGCTGAGCACTACCGAGGAATGAACGGAGAACAAGATCCTTGAAGATAAAAAAGATACACATAGACGGCTTCGGTAAGCTTCATGATTTTGATATAGAGCTCGGAGACGGTATAAATGTTTTCTGCGGACAAAACGAAGCGGGCAAATCTACGCTTCACCTGTTTATCCGTTCTGTTCTGTACGGAGCCTCAAATAAGAGAAGATTGGGAGCCAGATCCATATATGAGCGCATGAGACCGTGGAAAAATCCCGAGGTCTATCGCGGAAGGATGGAGATAGAGTTTGAACGCCAGAGATACATGATCGAGCGAGATTTCAACAAAGCTCCCGACGATCTTGTTATCATGGAGCTTGCCGAAGGAGCTTCCGGACCGGTCAGAGAGCCCGAGGAGCTTATAAAGCGCATGCTGAACGGACTCAGTGAGACTGCCTATGTCAATACTGTAAGTGCCGGACAGCTGAGTGCGGCAACCGGCAAGGATATGGCTAACGAGCTTCGCAAATATTCCTCAAATGTCAGCACAACCATGAATCCCAAGCTTTCTGCTGACAAGGCACTTGAGTATCTGTCAAAGGAGAAGGAAGCGCTTAACGCCAAGCTGGATACAGAGGCTGCCAAGGAATATAACAAGGTGCTTACCGAGATCAAGCGCATAGAAGCGGAGCTTGAGCTTCCGGAAAATGAGAACAGGATATCGGAGTTTTCGGAGACTGCCGATAAGCTGAGCCGTGAGGGCGAAGAGATATCAGACAGTATAGATAATGCCGAATCAGAGATAGCAAGTCACAGCGAGGCACTTAAGGAAAAGGGCTTTGCAGACGAAGCCGAGATATATGGTATAAGCAAGAGAGTCCATGAGGACTACGAGTCCTTGAAAGCACTGAAGATCAAGGCATATAACGGCATAAGCTTTGCAATAGCCGTTATATTATTTATTGCTGCCGGAGGAGCTGCCTTTTACGGATACAGATATGCTGACGAGGCAATGAGACTTCCGGCATATATAGGCGGAGCTGCGGCTGCGGTAATAGCGCTTGGCTTAAGCATAAGGATATCTTCTCTCAGGAGACGCTACAGGTCGGAAAAGGAGTTCCTTACAGAGGAGATCAAGCCTTATATCGGAGAGCAGAGCCTTGATGATGAAAGCATGAAGGTTTTCGATGATTATATCGGAACAGCGGGAGCTATATCTGGTCAGATCAATGATATAAGAGCAAAGAGAGAGATACTTGGCACTGAGCAGAGAAAGCTTAATGATGATTATGCGATCTGTCTTGATAAGCTGACGGAGCAGCAGAGAAAAAAGAACGGAGTCGAGGAGCTGCTTGCAAGACTTAATCTCCTTAGGAGTCGTGAAGTGGAGCTTGCACGAGTTATAAGCGACAATAAGCTTGTCAGAGAAAAGCTTGAAGCGCTTCAGCTTGCTGAGGAGACACTTACCGAGCTTGCCTCGGATATCAAAAATGCCGTAGGAACCTTTATCAACAAGGAAGCTTCGGAGATGGTATCGGCAATAACCGACAACAGCTATGACAGTATAAGTGCCGGACAAAGCTTTGATATAGAGCTCAATTCCAAACAGGGTATGATATCTGTGAGCGACATGAGTGCGGGAACGACGGATCAGGTATATCTTGCCATCAGACTTGCAACCATAAGGTTCATTACCGGAGAGGATGATCCTATGCCGCTCATGCTTGATGACAGCTTTAATCTCTATGACGACAAGAGACTTGAAGCATCTCTGCGTTTCCTTGCCGCAAGCTACAAGGGACAGATACTTATATTTACCTGTCAGGACAGAGAAGAGCTGCTGATGGATAAGCTTGGCATAGCATATAAGAGGATAAAGATGTGATGTGTGCCACGGAAGCCGGGGTCATAGTCGTATAAGATAGGACGGAACAAGAGCTTTAACGCGGTATAAGACAAAATAAAAGATCAGGAGTTAATAAAAATGGAAAATAACAGATATGACGTGATTATCGTCGGAGCGGGGCCGTCGGGAATATTCTGCGCATATGAGCTTATAGAGAAGAAACCCAATATGAAGGTGCTTATGATCGAAAAGGGACGCGCCATAGAGAACAGAAATTGTCCGAAGCGTGTTACCGGACGCTGCATGGGATGCAAGCCTTGTAATATCACTACAGGCTTTGCCGGAGCAGGCGCATTTTCGGACGGAAAGCTCTCACTTTCACCGGATGTAGGAGGAAATCTTCCGGAGATCCTCGGATATGATGAGGCCAAGAAGCTTATCAAGCGTTCGGACGACATCTACCTTAAGTTCGGTGCCGATACCAATGTATACGGTGTCAATAAGTCTCGAGAGATAGAGGATATCAGACGTAAGGCTATCACAGCAGATCTGAAGCTTGTGGAATGTCCTATCAGACACCTCGGAACAGAGGAGGGCTATAAGATCTATTCACGCATCCAGGAGTATCTCAAGGAGCGCGGAGTTACCATGCTCTTTAATACCATGGTCAAGGATATCATCATCGAGGGTGATACAGCCAAGGGCGTTATCACAGATAAGGGCGAGAGCTATTATTCCGATGAGATCGCCGCAGGTATAGGACGTGAGGGCTCGGACTGGTTCTCAAAGATATGTGATGCACATGGTATAGAGACTCAGGTAGGAACCGTTGATATCGGTGTCAGAGTTGAGGTAAGGGATGAGATCATGGATTTCCTCAACAAGAATCTCTATGAGGCAAAACTCATATACCGCACACCTACCTTTGATGATAAGGTAAGGACCTTCTGCACCAATCCGTCGGGAGAGGTTGCGACCGAGTACTATGATGACGGTCTTGCGGTAGTTAACGGACATGCGTATAAGTCACAGGATATGAAGACAGAGAACACCAACTTTGCTCTCCTTGTATCCAAGAACTTTACCAAGCCGTTCAAGACTCCTATCGAGTACGGCAAGCATGTGGCACAGCTTTCAAACATGCTCTGCGACGGTAAGATCATGGTGCAGACCTTCGGTGACTTCCTCAGAGGACGCCGTACAACAGAGGAGAGACTTAACCGCAGCAACCTGATACCTACATTGAAGGATGCGGTACCGGGAGACTTGAGCCTTGTGCTTCCGTACAGGATCATGCTTGATATCAAGGAGATGCTCTTTGCTCTTGATAAGGTAACACCGGGTATTGCTTCGGCAGAGACTCTGCTCTACGGAGTTGAGGTAAAGTTCTACTCCAACAAGGTGGTTGTTGATAAGAAGTTCAGAACCTCAATAAAGGGACTCAGAGCAATGGGAGACGGTGCTTCCATAACCAGAGGACTTCAGCAGGCAAGTGCTAACGGAATAAGCGTAGCGGATGCTATCCTCGCAGATGAATAATTGAAAAGTGTTTATATTGGGCGGGGTACCTTGAGTATCCCGCTTTTCGTATATCATAGGAAAGTTTGAGTATTATGAAATATGAAAAGTTCTGTGGGATGCATATTCGCACGAAGGAGAAAATGAAGTAAACGAATGCGACGGACTAAATGATGTGCCAAGGCACATTTTTATGGTTGCTATTCCAGTTTGGGAATATTACATGTAAATTTCAAGAAAAAATTCCGAAATGGGAATATTATTGGCAATTTTATAAGAAAAAATCCGAAATGGGAATATATTTATGAAAATGGCATATCGTGTGGTATAATCGGAGAAAGGAGGCGGATGAAAAATGGTTGAAAGAAGAGAATATCTGGATCAATTGTGGGCATGGAAGGATGAAAAGCTTATCAAGGTAGTAACCGGAATCAGACGCTGCGGTAAATCTACATTGCTGGAGCAGTATCGTGCAAGACTGCAGAAAGCAGGAATAGCTGATGAGCAGATCATTGCCATCAATTTTGAAGATCTGGACAATGAACCACTCTTGGATTACAAAGAGCTTCATCGATACATAAAAGACCGTCTCTGTGCCGATAAGATGACTTATATTTTTCTGGATGAAATTCAGAATGTTCAGTATTTTGAAAAGGTTGTAGACAGTCTTTATGTGAAGGATAACACGGATGTCTATATAACAGGATCGAACGCATATATGTTATCTAGCGATCTTGCAACACTTTTATCCGGAAGATATGTTGAAATATCAATGCTTCCGCTCTCTTTCTGTGAATATCTGACACTTACGGGACTGTCGAAAGAGGATGCATTTACAGAATTCATGAAGACAGGCGGCATACCGTATATCGCTGTCATGAATCGAACAGACGAGAAGGTGGATCAATACCTTGAAGGAATCTATAACACAGTTATTGTAAAAGATATTGAGGAACGACAGATAAGGATAGAAAAGGACGCAGGAAAGAGAAAAATCACTGATATTGCCTTACTTAAGACGATAGCAAGGTATCTTGCAAGTGTGGTAGGAAGTCCTGTATCAATGAAGAGCGTCACCGACTACCTGATTTCTTCGGGAAGAAAAATATCGGCTAATACAGTCGGGGACTATGTTGAAGCTCTTACCGAATCCTTTGTTTTTTATCCGGCAGAGCGCTTTGATATAGTCGGAAAACAGCTTTTGAAAGCCAACAGGAAAATGTATATTGTTGATCTCGGACTCAGAAATCATATTTTGCCGAGGAAGAGGTATGATCTGGGCTTTTCTGTTGAAAATATTGTTTTCTTTGAGCTGCTGCGAAGAGGGAATAAGGTCAATATCGGAAAAATCGGAGCTATGGAAGTTGATTTTGTGGCTCAGAAGCAGGGTGTGCTTACATATTATCAGGTAACTGCCGATATGACCGCCGAAGAAACCTTTGAGCGTGAGATGAGACCGCTCAGAGTTATACAGGATAATTACGATAAAATAGTTTTAACATTGGACAGATTCTCAGCAGGCAATTACGACGGAATAAAAGTAATTAATGTTATTGACTGGCTTTTGGAGAAATAGGCAATGATTGAGGTATAAAGCGTTATATAAGTGCCCGATCATTTGCATACTGCCTTGTTTTGTGCTATGCTCTAAAACCAATGGATTTCAATATATACATTGATATCATAAGCAAAATGCAGACGAACGGAAAGAAATTATGGAAACCTATTTGATAGCGGGATTGGGTAATCCCGATAAGAAATACGAAGAGACCAGACACAATGCGGGCTTCAAGGCTATAGAGGCACTTGCCGATAAGCTCGGAGTAAGCATAAGCGATAAAAAGTTTAAGGGCTTATGCGGAACGACGGTAGTGAACGGAGTTAAGCTCATACTGCTTAAGCCGCTCACATATATGAATCTGTCGGGAGATGCGGTTGCGGAAGCGGCTAACTTCTATAAGATAGAGCCATCGCATATCATAATCCTTTTTGATGATGTCAATTTTGCCTGCGGACATATGAGAGTAAGAGGAAGCGGCTCGGCAGGCGGACATAACGGAATGAAGAATATCATCCTGCGTCTCGGCTGCGATGCATTTCCGAGAGTCCGTATCGGAGTAGGAGATAAGGAAGGAAGAGACATGATCTCTCATGTGCTCGGAAAGTTCGAGGGTGAGGATTGTAAGGTGATGGATGAGGTGTATAAGGCAGCAGCGGATGCCGCACTTTGCATTATCGATAACGGCGTTGAGAAGACCATGAACAAGTATAACGGTCTCGATTTGAGTCAGAAGGATGTATAACGCACTCAGACAACTGAATGTATTTAATGAATTAGAGCGGGAGCTTGGCAAGGCTTCCGCTCCTTTAAGCGTGTCCGGATGCATGGATTCGCAGAAGATACAGCTTATCTCGGAGCTTGCAAAGAAGCAGATGCTGTATATAGTTCCGGATGAAAAAAATGTGTCGCTTGCCATAGAGGATCTCAAGAACTTCAAGAAAAGCGTATGGCAGTATCCGGCAAGAGATCTGCTCTTCTACAGCTCGGATATACACGGAAGCTTCTTAAGCTCGCAGAGAGCAGATGCGATAAAGCATATCATAGAGGATGAAGATGCCGCTATCGTCACCACTATAGATGCGCTTATGGAACCCATACAGCCTAAGTCAAAGCTGCTCGATAAAAAGCTCAGACTCTATGAAGGCATGGTTATCAAGCCGACAGCCTTAAGTCAGGCGCTTACTGAGCTTGGCTATCATCATACAAGTGAGGTCGAGACGAGCGGCGAGTATGCGGTAAGAGGCGGTATATTTGATATCTATCCCATGAGCAGCGAGGAACCGTACAGAGTAGAGTTCTTTGATGATGAGATAGATACCATACGTATGTTCGACATTGCTTCGCAGCGCTCGACAGACAGGACGGAAGAAATAGAGATATATCCGGCGGATAATACCGACGCACATGCAGATAAATCAGAGCATGTGTCCTTATATACATATTTCGGCTCTGATGCTCTCATAGTTTTGGATGATCCGGTGCGCATCAAGGCTCAGGCAGACAATACCGAGCAGGAATTTGCGGAGAGTACAGAGCGAAGGCTTGAAAAGGGTATAGAGCAGGGCGAGGGTATGCCCGATGAGATATATTCGGCAGCAGAGATCATGGAAATGATTACTTCGCACAGAGCACTGCTCATAGCGGGACTTGATGAGAAACTTGCGGCATTTAATGCTGTTAAGGATTTCAGATTCAATACGAGCGCCACAGGCAATTACAAGGACAGCTTTGAGTTGCTTATATCAGATGTAAATGCTTATCTCAAGCAGGGCTACAGGATAACCGTGCTCACACCTTCACGTACAAGGACCTCGAGACTTGCGGAAAACCTGAGAGAGTACGATATCAAGGCATACTGTCCGGATGCGGAAGATACGGAGATTGAGACTGAGCTTAAGCCGGGAACGGTTGAGGTCGTATGCGGTTCACTCAGACAGGGATACATTTACCCGGATATAAAATACGCTCTTATGACCGAATCGGATATGTTCGGCACGAGGGCAACGAAGAAACGCAGGAAGAAGAAGAAGTACGAAGGTGATAAGCTTATATCGCTTAATGAGCTCAACTACGGAGACTATGTGGTACATGAGGATCACGGTATAGGTATTTACCGTGGGCTTGAGCACATAGTCCATGACGGCTGCGGTAGGGATTATATCAAGATAGAGTATGCGGACAGCGGCAATCTGTATCTGCCTGCGACTAAGCTCGATCTTATACAGAAATATGCCGACAGCAGTGCGAAGAAGCCTAAGCTTAACAAGCTGAACGGCACGGAGTGGCAGAAGACCAGACAGCGTACAGCCAAGGCTGTAACTGATATAGCGAAGGAGCTTATCACTCTCTATGCCCACAGACTGAACGGAAGAGGCTTCCGCTACAGCAAGGATACCGTATGGCAGAGGGAGTTTGAGGAGCTTTTCCCGTATGAGGAGACCGAGGATCAGCTTAATGCCATAGCCGCAGTCAAGGATGATATGGAGAGCGGCAGGATCATGGACAGGCTTATCTGCGGAGATGTGGGCTTCGGCAAGACGGAGATAGCCATAAGAGCTGCGTTTAAAGCGGTACAGGACGGCAAGCAGGTCATATTCCTGGTGCCGACTACCATATTGGCGCAGCAACACTACAATACATTTACAGAGAGATTGTCGCATTATCCGGTAAAGATAGAGATGATGTCGAGATTCCGCACGAGTGAGCAAAATAAAAAAACAGTCGAGAAGCTGAAAAACGGAAGCGTTGATATAGTCATAGGTACGCACAGGCTGCTCTCGAAGGACGTGAGCTATAAGGATCCGGGACTGCTCATCATTGATGAGGAACAGCGTTTCGGTGTCGCACACAAGGAGAAGATAAAGCAGCTCAGAGAAAATCTTGATGTGCTCTCTATGACGGCAACGCCTATTCCGCGTACTCTGCATATGTCTTTAAGCGGCATCAGAGATCTGTCGATACTCGATGAGCCGCCGTTTGACCGTGTGCCGATACAGACCTATGTAATGGAATATAATGATGAATTTGTCAGAGAAGCCATAGGCAGAGAACTGATGCGTAACGGTCAGGTATATTACGTGTTTAATCATGTAAACGGCATAATCGAGAAGACCGAGAGACTAAGGAAGCTGATGCCGAACGCAAGGATAGAATATGCACATGGTCAGATGAATGAGCATGAGCTTGAGGATATCATGAATGAATTTATCTCGGGAGAGATAGACGTGCTCGTCTCAACGACCATAGTCGAGACAGGTCTTGATATCCCCAATGCCAATACGCTTATAGTTGACGGTGCCGAGCGCATGGGACTCAGCCAGCTCTATCAGCTGAGAGGAAGAGTAGGACGATCTAACAGGACCTCTTATGCCTTTTTGATGTACAAAAAGGATAATGTGCTCTCGGAGGAAGCGGAAAAGCGTCTTAAGGCTATCAGGGAATTTACGGAGTTTGGTGCCGGAATCAGGATAGCCATGAGAGATCTCGAGATACGAGGCGCCGGCAATGTGCTCGGAGCCGAGCAGCACGGAGAGATGCAGGCGGTAGGCTATGACCTGTATTGCAAGCTGCTCTCTCAGGCAGTCAAGCTTATGCAGCTTAAGGGTGAGATGCAGGAGGATGTAAATGCCGCAGCAGAAAGCATACAGACAAGCATAGACTGTAATGCGGACGCTTATATACCGGGTGAATATATATCCGACGAATATCACAAGCTTGATATATATAAGCGTATAGCCGAGATAAGTACCGAGGCGGAATACCGGGATATGCAGGATGAGCTTATCGACAGATACGGTGATATACCTAAGGCTACCGAGACTTTGCTTCGTATAGCCTTGCTTAAAGCAGAGGCAAATAAGGTGTACGTGACCGAGATCAGCATTAAGGACGGCGGTATGACTATGCGCATGGATCCTAAGGCAGATATAAATGTCGAAGCCATACCTGAACTCATAAAGGAAGCGAACGGAAGACTTAAGTTTATAGGCGGAGCCAATCCGAAGTTCGTCTATCAGGTAAAACGCGGTGAGCCCAAGGATGCAGACAGCATGATGGAATACATTCTCGGGATGATAAAGGCTCTTAAAAAGAGTTAAAAAGTTTGTGTCCGTGATGTGAAAAAGAAGCCTAAAACGGCGCAGAAACAAGCTTGCGGAGAACTAAAAGCTTGACATGGAACTTTGAAACCTATATAAAATAATAGTAAATACAGTTTATTATACGGAGGAATTTTATTAATGAACAAGAGTGAGCTTGTAGCAGCTATTGCTAAGGATACAGGAGTAACAAAGAAGGATATCGAGGCAGTTCTTAAGTCTCTTACAACAGCTATTCACACAGAGCTTAACGCAGGCGGAAAGGTACAGATCCCGGAGCTTGGATCATTCAAGGTATCTGAGAGAGCTGCAAGAACAGTTCGTAATCCTAGAACAGGTGAGAGCATGGAGTCTCCGGCTTGCAAGGTTGCTAAGTTTACAGCTGCCAAGGCATTCAAGGATGCTGTTAACGAGAAGTAATTAATGAGACTTGATAAGTACCTTAAAGTATCGAGACTGATAAAGAGACGTACGGTAGCCTGTGATGCATGTAATGCAGGGCGCGTCATTGTAAACGGCAAGCCGCAGAAGGCATCCTATGATGTGAAGATAGGTGATCGTATTGAGATCAGCTTCGGGGAAAAGTCTGTGGCGGTCGAGGTGCTTTCCTTAGAGGAGACACAGAAGAAAGACGAAGCCAAGGACATGTACAGCTACGTTTGATGAAGACAGTGAAGAGAGCAAAGCATAGATCCAACAATTTGAGCGGCGGTGCCATAGGAATGATCGGAATATTGCTGATCATTGCGCTGGTTGCTACCTTCATTTACAGGGAAGAGGAGAGTATGCGTGCCGATGAGAGGAGCTATATCGAGAGAGAGGCTTCGCTCAACAGACAGATAGAGGAAGAGGAACAGAGGACCAAGACTCTTACCGAACGTAAGAAGTATGTGGCGACCAATCAGTATATTGAGGAAGTAGCCAAATCGGAACTCGGTCTTATCAATTCCGATGAAGTACTCATCAAAGCGAAAGATGAATAACAGGCAGTTTTGAGGAACGATTCAGCCCGGATTTCCAATCGGATCTCCGGGCTCTTTGTTTCCTTTATAGGAGCATGCCCCTATGAAATAAAATGCTTTGCTGGATGCGCACTCGCGTGAAAGAGAAAAATGTCGCGGGCGGCCGTGCTCGGCGTTAGAGTGTAAAAGGGGCATACTTTTTATCGGGTAAATGTTTATTGGTTTTAGACAGTTTGCTAAATGGCTATGGATAGATTTCAAAATAAGATACTTAAGTTCATAAGAGATAATAAGCTCATCCAAAGAGGAGACTGTGTTACTGTAGGATTTTCGGGAGGGGCTGATTCTGTATGCCTGTTTACCTTGCTGCATGATCTGAAGAAGCTGCTTGGCATTGAACTGCAGGCGGTTCATGTCAATCACAATCTAAGAGGCGAAGAAGCTCTGCGTGACGAGGAATTCTGCAGGAAGCTTGCCGGAGATATGGGAGAAAGATTTCATGCAGTCAGTGTGGATGTCACAGCTTATGCCGCAGAACACGGGCTTACCGAGGAAGAAGCCGGACGTATACTAAGATACGAGGCTCTTGAAGAGCATGCCGACGAGTTCAGAGACAGTGTGTGTCCCGGCGAATATACAGAAAAAAAAGCAGCAGACGATTCCAAAGGCAAAGCTCCGGCAAAGAGTGATAATGAGACTGGACATGATAAGAGAGCTTTGATAGCTGTTGCACATCATGCGGATGATCAGGCAGAGACCGTGCTGATGAATCTTATGAGAGGAACGGGATTAAAGGGCTTATGCGGCATGAGCGTAAAGCGTGACAATATCATACGTCCCTTGCTCGGAGTAAGCAGAGCAGATATAGTTGCTTATCTTTCCTCACGCGGAATAAGCTACGTGGATGATTCGACTAATTTTGAGAATGAGCATACCAGAAACCGACTCAGAAACATCATCATTCCGGAGCTTAAGTCTGAAGTTAATGCCGCAGCGAGCGAGCATATAGCCTTCAGTGCCGGCATCATAAGAGAGGCCGAAGACTTCATAAGTGGCGAAGCCTGCAAGTTCGCCGACAGACTCGGAGAGCCGGAGCATGATGACGATGGAATCAGGCTTAAATTAAATCAGTCCGAGCTCAAAGAAAAGGCGCGGATATTGCGAATATATGTTATAATCGAAGCGCTTAAGCGCCTTCGGATCCCGCTCAAGGACTGGGGCGAAAAGCATTTTTATGATATTGATGAAGCCTTGTTTAAGAACAAGGGACATCATGTCGATCTGCCGGGCGATGTTTATGCCGAAAATGCTTATAAGGAGACTTATATATGCATAAGAGAGCGGTATGCCGGGCAAAGTAAATAAAGCATAGGAAACACTATCCGATGATAATAAGGAGAATGTAATGAATATTAGTAAAAATGATATCAAGACTTTGATCCCTCAGGCAGAGCTTGAGGCCAAGATCAAGGAGATGGCAGCCGAGATAAGCAAAAGACACGAGGGTGAGGAGCTGCATCTTATATGTATACTTAAGGGCGGAGCATATTTCATGACAGAGCTCTCAAAGTATATAACTGTTCCGGTTACCATTGATTTCATGTCTGCATCAAGCTATGGTTCGGGTACTACCAGCAGCGGTGTGGTTAAGATCAACAAGGATCTTGATGAGCCTATCGAGGGAAAGCATGTCATAGTTGTTGAGGATATTATAGATACAGGATATACGCTTTCTTATCTGCTTAACTTCCTTAAGGACAGAAAGCCGGCTTCGCTTGAGCTCTGCGCGATACTTAACAAGCCGTCACGAAGAATAGTTGATGTACATATCGATTACTACGGCTTTGATGTTCCGGATAAGTTTATCGTAGGCTTCGGTCTTGATGCAGATCAGAAGTTCCGTAATCTTCCGTATATAGGATATATAGAGACCTGATAGAGCGATGTCTTCTTCGGGGACATTTACGAGATCATATTATACTGTAACTGCACAAACAAACTTTGGCAGAGCGCTGAGCCAAGCCTTAGGAGTTTGACAGTTACGATTTTTAGCAACAGGATTTTTAGGACAATAGATGAACAACAAAGGTTTCAGATTTCCGTGGCTGGCTCTGATCATAATTATGGCTATCTATGCCGTTATGCTCTTCCAGGCACGCAATAACAGTACCGGTGTTACGGCACAGGGAATAGAACATTTTCTGCAGGAGCCGGCAGGTATACAGAATGTAGTTATCAACTCATCAAGAGAGAACAGTACGGGCAGTGTCAACATCAGATATGAGGGTGCCGACTACTCGTCAACTCTTACCAATACGGACAGGTTTGCCGAGAAGCTCGATGCTGCGGGTATAGATTATACAGTCAAGCTTGATTCGGGCTTCAATTTATCGGATATTATTCCGTATGTTGTCATGCTGATCATACTTATCATGCTTATGCGCATGATGACGGGCGGCAAGGCCGGCGGACAGATGATGAATTTCGGAAAGAGCCGTGCAAGACTTTCAGTTAATAATGAACTCAACATGAGCAATGTTGCGGGCATGGTCGAGGAGAAGGAAGAACTTAAGGAGATAGTCCAGTTTTTGAGCGATCCTAAGTCATTTGTTGATATGGGCGCTCGTATTCCTAAGGGAATTATACTTGTGGGTTCACCGGGAACCGGTAAGACACTTCTTGCCAAGGCTGTTGCCGGAGAGGCTAAGGTGCCTTTCTTCAGTATATCCGGTTCGGATTTCGTTGAGATGTATGTCGGCGTCGGTGCGGCACGTGTCAGAGACATGTTCGAGGAGGCCAAGAAAAACAGCCCGTGCATCATTTTCATAGATGAGATCGATGCTGTTGCAAGACGAAGAGGTGCCGGAGTAGGCGGCTCACATGATGAGCGTGAGCAGACTCTTAATCAGATGCTTGTTGAGATGGACGGCTTCTCGCCTAATCAGGGCATCATAGTAATGGCTGCAACAAACCGTGTTGATATACTTGATCCGGCTATAATGAGACCGGGACGTTTTGACCGTAAGATAGTCGTAGGCAAGCCTGATGTGGCAGCAAGAGAGGCCATACTTAAGCTTCATGCAAGAAACAAGCATCTCAATGCTGACGTGGATCTTAAGCGTGTGGCTCAGACTACAGCAGGATATACAGGTGCAGATCTTGAGAATCTGCTTAACGAGGCTGCCATAAGTGCGGTAATGGCTAAGAAATCGGATATCAACGCCAAGGATATCGAGGATGCATTTATCAAGACCGGCATAGGAACAGAGAAGAAATCCAAGGTCATTTCAGAGAGAGATAAGAAGATCACGGCATACCACGAGACAGGACATGCCATACTCTTCCATCTGCTTAAGGACGTAGGACCTGTGCATATGATAAGCATCATTCCTACGGGCGAGGGCGCTGCCGGATATACCATGCCGCTTCCGGATAAGGATGACAGCTTTGTTACCAAGGAACAGCTCAAGCACATGATGATGGCTGCCATGGGCGGACGTATTGCCGAGGAGCTTATCTGTGACGACATTACGACAGGCGCGTCACAGGACATCAAGCAGGTTACCAAGATAGCAAGAGCAATGGTAATGCAGTACGGTATGAGCGACAAGATAGGCATGATCAACTGTGATGATAACGGGGATGATGTATTCTTAGGTTATGATATCGCACACAACAAGACCTACAGCGATGAGATGCTCAGCACCATAGACTCCGAGATAAGCAGACTTGTGAGCGAATGCTATACGGCTGCCAAGGAGATGATACTGCAGCATAAGGATGTGTTGGAGAAGAGCTGTGCTCTGCTCCTTGAGAAGGAAAAGCTGAGCGGAGAGGAATTTGCAGAGCTCTTTGATAGGAAAATGTAATATATCGGACAAATTAGGCGGCTCGTGATAAAATGCATTGTTGCGAGGAGTCGGATTTGTCCGATTTTTCTTTTGAAAAGACTTTACGGAAGTGAGACGGGTAATGAAGATAGTAAAAAGTGATAATTATGACGGATTTGTGTGCTCTGCAGGAGCATGCCCTATGAGCTGCTGCCTGGGTAATTGGCAGATCATGATAGAC
>Ga0129312_1001024_pt1 | contig 18250 bp, 20 predicted proteins | sample O827metagenome_FD_94434 | JGI IMG/M metagenome (GOLD analysis project Ga0129312, IMG submission 94434) | Orangutan group fecal microbial communities from Wisconsin, USA - O827 metagenome | ecosystem: Host-associated > Mammals > Digestive system > Large intestine > Fecal | place: USA: Wisconsin... | reverse complement strand
AGCGCACAGAACAAACATAATTATAAAATGATAAGAATGGAAGGGCGGTTCAATATGGCAAAGATTGCAAAACAACTGACAGAGCTGATCGGAAACACTCCGTTACTGGAGCTGACAAATTATGAAAAGGAACAGAAACTCAAAGCAAAAATCATTGCAAAACTAGAATACTTCAATCCGCTTGGTAGTGTCAAGGACAGAGTTGCATTTGCGATGATCGAACAGGGAATCGCAGATGGAAAGATCAATCAGGATACCGTGATTATCGAGCCTACGAGTGGCAATACCGGTATCGGACTCGCATTTGTGACAGCAGCAAAGGGTTTACACCTGATCCTGACGATGCCGGATACGATGAGTGTGGAGCGGCGCAAGATCGTGTCAGCACTCGGTGCAGAGATCGTACTCACACCGGGACGTGAGGGCATGAAGGGCGCGATCGCTAAGGCGGAGCAGCTCAAAGAGGAATATGGCAATGCATTTATTCCGCAGCAGTTTGAGAATCAGGCAAATCCGGCTATTCATAAAAAGACGACCGCGCAGGAGATCTGGAATGATACAGACGGTGCGGTAGACATCTTTGTATCAGCAGTCGGAACCGGCGGAACTGTCACAGGAACCGGACGGGGATTAAAGGAAAGGAAACCGGATGTTCAGGTGGTAGCCGTAGAACCGGCAGGTTCGCCGGTACTCTCGGGCGGCAGACCCGGACCTCACAAGATACAGGGAATCGGAGCTGGGTTCGTCCCTAAAGTGCTCGACGTGGATTTGCTGGATGAGATCATTCAGGTAGAAAACGATACAGCATTTGAAACCTCCAGACATGTTGCACGGACAGACGGATTACTGGTCGGTATCTCTGCAGGGGCAGCGCTTGCGGCGGCAACAGAGCTGGCAAAGAGACCGGAGAATGAAGGAAAGAACATCGTGGTACTGCTTCCTGATACCGGAGAGAGATATTTATCTACTTCCTTATTTACAGTAGAGGAATAAGCCCGTCTGAATCAGGCGGCTGGATAAAAGGCAGGAAAGATCATGCGAAAAACAGATAAGCCGTGGAAGCCGGACAGACAAACAAAAAAAAGACAGATGTGCGCAGCACTGCTTGCGGTACTGCTTGTGAGCCTCGCGGGATGCGGAAAGACGAAGGATGGTCTGACGATTACAAATGTATCCTACGATCCGACGCGGGAGTTTTATGAGAAATACAATGAGCTGTTTGAAAGCTATTATCAGGACATCTACGGAGAGACCGTCAATATCGTCCAGTCGCATGGAGGCTCCGGGGCGCAGGCGCGGTCAGTCGTTGAGGGATGCAATGCCGATGTGGTCACACTGGCACTCGAGCATGACATCACACTGATTGAGCGCACCGGACTGATTGACGAGGGCTGGATCAATGAATTTGACAGAGATTCCGCTCCGTATACATCGACGATCGTATTTCTTGTGCGCGCAGGCAATCCGAAGCGGATTGCGGACTGGGACGATCTGACCGCCGATGGCGTGGATGTGATTACACCTGATCCAAAGAGCAGCGGCGGTGCCTGCTGGAACTATCTGGCGGCACTCGCATATGCGAAAACACATGATGACACCAAGGAACAGCAGATGGACTTTCTGCGAAAGCTGTATGCGAATGTGTCGGTGATGGATTCGGGCGCACGCGGATCGACCACAACATTTGTGGAAAACGGCAAGGGAGATGTACTCATCGCATGGGAAAATGAGGCGCTTACGACTCTGGATTCCTATCCGGGGGAATACGAGCTGATTTATCCATCCGTCAGCATTCTGGCACAGCCGAGTGTGGCGATTGTCGATGATAATGCCGGAGCCAACGGCACGGAACAGCTCAGCCGGGAATATCTGCAATACCTCTACAGTGACGCGGCACAGCGGCTGATCGGTGAGAACGGTTATCGTCCGACGGATGAACAGATTTTACAGGAGTTTTCGGACACCTACGATCTGACCATGGAGCTGTGGACGATTGAAGATTTTGGCGGATGGGATGAAGCGTACAAAACCTATTTTGAAGACGGTGCACAGTTTGATCAGATCTATGGGTATTAGAAGAAATTATGCGTATGAATAAACAAACACAATCGGGAGAACAAAAAAATATGCAAACGCATAAGAATCCGCATGTGATTCCGGGATTTGGATGTACATTGGGAGTCGTGGTTACGATGCTCTCACTGATCGTTCTCATTCCGTTGGCATCGGTGCTCGTGCGATCCCTGCAGATCTCACCGCGTGAGTTTTTCAGCCTGATCTGGAAACCGAATGTGCGGCATGCATTCTGGACGAGTATCAGCTGTTCGTTTCTGGCAGCAGTGATCAATGTGGTTTTCGGACTGATCCTCGCATGGGTGCTCGTCAAATATGAGTTTCCGGGGAAACGGATTCTGGATGGATTTATCGAATTGCCGTTCGCATTGCCGACAGCGGTTGCGGGCATCACGCTTTCCAGGCTCTACTCGGAAAGCGGGTTATTCGGACGGATGCTTGCAAGGTGCGGCATCCGCGTGGCTTACACAAAGCTCGGGCTGATCGTGGCACTGATCTTTATTGGTATTCCGTTCGTGGTACGCGCGGTGCAGCCGGTGTTAGAAAAGATGGACAGCCAGTATGAGGAAGCGGCGTACATGCTCGGTGCGAGCCCGAAAAAAACATTTTTCTCGGTGATCCTGCCGGAGCTTCGCCCCGCATTGCTGACCGGCTTTGGTCTGGCATTTGCCAGAGGCATCGGAGAGTACGGCAGCGTGATCTATATATCCGGCAACAGCGTCAAGGACCGCACACAGGTGATTTCCTATGTGATCATGCAGAAGCTCAGCTATATTGAGTATGCAAGTGCGACAGCGATCGCACTGGTGATGCTCGTGATCTCGTTTTTACTGTTATTGTTTGTGAATATCGTTCAGGCAAGGCAGTCAGCAAGGACAAATTTACTATAAGGAAGGAGGATGCCGTACCGATGAGCGAACAGGAATTATTAGAGCGTGGCAGGCGCCGCACAAGACGTATATTGATTACGGTATCCGTACTGTTTATCGTTGTGATGTTAGTCGTACCGCTCGCGGCGGTGCTCGTCAATGCACTCAGCGAAGGCTGGAAGTTCTACATTCAGGCGGTTACGACAGAATATGTACGCAGCGCGTTGGGTGTTACGGTACTGGCGACGGTGATCGCAGTCGTTGTGAACACGTTTTTTGGTATCTGTGCCGCATGGCTGCTCACAAAGTTCAGCTTTAAAGGAAAACAGGTGCTCGCGACGCTGATCGATATCCCATTTTCGATCTCGCCGGTCATCGTAGGTCTGTCGTATCTGATGACGTTTGGCAGGCTCGGCTGGTTCTATCCGGTTATCCGTGCATTCAACCGGCAGTTCGGCACGGATATCCGCATTACATTTGCGGTGCCGGGTGTTGTGCTGGCAACGCTCTTTGTCACGTTCCCGTTTGTATCGAGAGAGCTGATCCCGGTACTGAATGCACAGGGAAAGGACGAGGAAGAAGCGGCTGCACTCATGGGCGCCGGTGGATGGACCATTTTCAGGCGGATCACACTTCCGCAGATGAAGTGGGGGCTGATCTACGGAATTATCTTATGTACCGCGCGGTCACTCGGCGAGTTCGGAGCAGTCAATGCGCTCTCCAAGACGAGAGGGGAGACCTTCACACTGCCGCTTGAGATCGACGCACTGTATATGTCAGGCACGGACACATCGATTACGGCAGCATTTGCGGTATCATCCATTCTCGTGATCCTGGCGATCCTCATTCTATTTGCCAGAAATCTTTTAGAACATAAAGATAAGTACAAAGATCAGGCGAGGGAGATAAAAGATGTACGTTGAAATGAGAAATATCTATAAACAATATGGTGATTTTCCCGTATCAGATAATGTGAGCTTTGGTGTAGAGAAAGGCAGACTGGTCGCACTGCTCGGTCCGTCAGGCAGCGGCAAGACGACGCTGCTTCGCATGATTGCAGGACTGGAGACACCGAATGCCGGAGATATCTATATCGATGGACAGCGGATGAATGATATTCCTGCTGCCAGGCGGGGGATCGGATTTGTATTTCAGAACTATGCACTGTTCCGTTATATGACGGTGTTTGATAATGTTGCATTCGGGCTGAAGCTGCAGAAGGTACCGAAAGCGCAGATGAAAAAGAGAGTCATGGAACTGTTAGAACTGACTGGATTGTCCGGCATGGAAAAAAGATATCCCAATCAGCTCTCCGGTGGACAGCGGCAGCGTGTCGCATTTGCACGGGCACTGGCACCGAATCCGCAGGTACTGCTGCTGGATGAGCCGTTTGCGGCGATCGATGCCAAGGTACGCACGGAGCTGCGCAGCTGGCTCAAAGAAATGGTTGAAAAGCTGGGTATCACGAGCATTTTCGTCACGCATGACCAGGACGAGGCAGTGGAGGTGGCAGATGAGATTATCATCACAAACCACGGACGGATCGAGCAGATGGGTACACCGCTTGACATTTATAAAACACCCGCGACACCGTTTGTCGCACAGTTTATCGGACGCTCCTCTGTCGTGGAGGAATACGACAGACTCAAGGGCTTTGACCGGATCAAGGGTGCTGACCGGGCGGTGATCCGGCCGGAATTTGTCAAGATTTCAAGGAGTGGCAAGCTCAATCAGTATGTGAGTGCCGCAGAGACCGGAGTAGTGACCGATGTCATGTTCCGTGGCAACCGCATGGACGTGACGGTCGACATCAACGGTATCCGAATTGTCGGGGAGCGGTCACTTGAGAAAGATATGGTTTCGGTCGGTGATACCGTACATGTACTCATCTACCGGTTATATATTTTTGATAATGAACAGACGTATCTGATGGAAAATCAGGCGATGCAGGAACAGGATGTATTCTACATCTAAATAAACGGAGGATCTTATGCAGACAGGGGATACACAGACAAACAGAGTACACATACAGGAAAAAAAGCTTCTGCATACCGATGTGCTGATCATCGGCGGTGGTACGGCAGGCTGTTATGCAGCATTGACACTCCGGGAGCACAGTGATTGCTCGATTGTGATCGCGGAGAAAGCAAATATCAGGCGCAGCGGCTGTCTGGCAGCGGGTGTGAATGCAATCAACGCTTATATTGTGGATGGACAGAAACCGGAAGATTATGTAAACTATGCAAAACGCGATGCAGATAGCATCGTGCGGGAGGATCTGCTGCTGACGATGTCAGAGGGGTTAAACCGGGTGACGGAGAAGATGGAGCAGCTCGGTCTGGTGATCTTAAAGGATGAGAATGGCAGATATGTTGCCAGAGGTAACCGGAATATCAAGATCAACGGCGAGAACATGAAACCGCTGCTCGCACAGGCGGTCGGGGCATTGCCGGATGTCACGGTTCTGAATCGTGTCAATATCACGGATTATATCGTGACAGACAATACGATTCACGGTGCATACGGTTTTTCGATAGAGGAGCCCATTGCCTATGAGATCCGGGCAAAAAAAGTACTCTGTGCGACCGGAGGAGCCGCAGGACTCTACCGGCCGAACAATCCGGGATTTTCCAGACATAAAATGTGGTATCCGCCGTTCAATACCGGAGCGGGCTACGCAATGGGTATTCAAAGCGGTGCGGAAATGACGACATTTGAGATGCGTTTTATCGCGTTGAGGTGTAAGGATACGATCGCACCGACCGGAACGATCGCACAGGGCGTCGGAGCAAAGCAGGTCAATGCCAGGGGCGAGGTCTATGAGACACATTACGGACTGACGACTTCCGAGCGTGTGTACGGAACCGTGATGGAAAATCTGCAGGGCAGGGGACCGTGTTATCTGCGCACAGAGGGCATCACTCCGGCACAGGATGAATCATTGAAAAAAGCATATCTGAACATGGCACCGAGCCAGACATTAAAGTGGCTCGAATCCGGGAAAGCTCCGAGTGAACAGAATGTCGAGATCGAGGGCACGGAGCCATATATCGTAGGCGGCCACACCGCCAGCGGTTACTGGGTGGATACGAACCGCGAGACGACGATCCATGGACTGTATGCGGCGGGTGATGTCGCAGGCGGATGTCCGCAGAAATATGTGACCGGAGCGATGGTCGAGGGTGAGATCGCAGCGGAGCACATTGCCAGCCGGCTTGCACAGGAAGATCTGCAGCAGCTGTATGCGGCGGATGAACAGGCTGAGCGGCAGGCACTGGATCACAAGGTCGCAGAATATGAACGTTACCTGAACCGGACGCAGCAGCTATTTACGGCAGAAGAACTCGAGGAAGCGATGCAGAAGGTGATGGACAATTACGCCGGAGGCATCTCGACACATTACCAGTTCAACGAAAAGCAGCTCGCGCTGGCAGATGAGAAGATCAGACAGCTGATCGATCTGGCAGAGGGGCTTGGCGCATCGGATATGCATGAGCTGATGTTCATCTACGAATTAAAGGAGCGCCTGATCGTGTGTCTGTCAGTGATCGCACATCTGGGTGCCCGCAAAGAGACGCGCTGGCACAGTTTCGCTGAGAATCTGGATCATCCGGACAAGAGTGATGAGTGGCTGCGTTATGTGAATTCCAAAATGGAAGACGGCCGGTTAAAGATCATCTACAGAGATCTGGTCGGAAGGGAGGAGCACTATGAGCATCGTGATTGATCAAACATTATGTAAGGCGTGCGGCGCATGCGAGAAGGTCTGCCCGGGCAGCCTGATCTCACAGCATGAGGATGGCACCGCCTATATCAGATACCCGAAGGACTGCTGGGGATGTTCTTCCTGCATCAAGGAATGTCATTTTGGTGCGATCGCCCTGTATCTGGGGGCAGATATCGGCGGCATGGGCAGCAGAATGCAGGTACAGTCCAAAGGTGATGAGCTCTACTGGAACCTGACCAGAAGGGATGGCAGCAGGGAGCAGATCATTATCAATAAAAAAGAATCGAACAAATATTAGATATATCATAACAATCCGAGAAAGGAAGGTAATAGCGATGAGTGGATTATCACATCTTGATGAACTGGAGGCAGAGGCGATCTACATTATCCGTGAAGTAGCGGCAGAATGTGAGAAGCCTGTTATGCTCTACTCTATCGGCAAAGACAGTTCCGTGATGTTACATCTGGCAATGAAAGCATTTTATCCGGAGAAACCCCCGTTTCCGTTCTTACATGTTAATACCACATGGAAATTCAAGGAGATGATCGAGTTCCGTGACCGCAAGGCAAAGGAACTGGGGATCGAGATGTTAGAGTACATCAATGAGGAAGGTGTCAAGGCCGGCATCAATCCGTTTGACCACGGCAGTGCCTACACCGATATCATGAAGACGCAGGCACTCAAGCAGGCACTCGACAAGTACGGTTTTACGGCAGCGTTCGGTGGCGGACGACGGGATGAGGAAAAATCCAGAGCCAAGGAGCGTATCTTCTCTTTCCGGAATGAACAGCATGCATGGGATCCGAAAAACCAGCGTCCGGAGATGTGGAAGCTCTACAACTCCAGAATCCATAAAAAAGAAGAGGTGCGTGTCTTCCCGTTATCAAACTGGACAGAGACTGATATCTGGCAGTATATCAGACAGGAAAACATCGAGATCCCGTCACTGTATTTTGCAAAGGTGCGGCCGGTCGTATACCGCGATGGCAACATCATCATGGTGGATGATGACCGCATGAAGCTGCGTCCGGGTGAAGAGATTCAGTATAAGAGCGTACGTTTCCGTACCTTAGGCTGCTACCCACTGACCGGTGGTTGTGAGTCAACCGCAACGACACTCGATGAGATCATCGATGAGACACTGAGCGCGGTATCTTCTGAGCGTACCACACGAGTGATCGACAATGAGGCAGCAGGCAGCATGGAACGAAGAAAGAGAGAGGGGTATTTCTAAAATGAGTGGTCTTTTAAAATTTATCACATGCGGTAGCGTGGATGACGGAAAATCAACCTTGATCGGACACATCTTGTATGATTCCAAACTGCTCTACACCGATCAGGAGAAAGCATTGGAGCTCGACAGCAAGGTCGGCAGCCGCGGAGGAGCGATCGATTACTCCCTGCTGCTCGACGGACTGATGGCAGAGCGTGAGCAGGGTATCACAATCGATGTGGCTTACCGTTATTTTACAACAGACAAACGAAGCTTTATCGTGGCAGATACACCCGGTCACGAGGAATATACGAGAAACATGGCAGTCGGTGCATCCTTTGCAGATCTGGCAGTCATCTTAATCGATGCCAAGCAGGGCGTGCTCGTACAGACGAGAAGACACGCGAGAATCTGTGCACTGATGGGTATCCGCTATTTCGTATTCGCAGTGAACAAAATGGATCTCGTAGGCTATGACGAGAAGCGTTTCCGCGAGATCGAAGTACAGGTCAAAGAACTGGCAGAAGAACTGAAACTGCCGAATATCAAGATCATTCCGGTATCTGCGACAGAGGGTGACAATGTGACGACACCTTCCGACCGTATCAGCTGGTATCAGGATGAGGCACTTCTGCCGTATCTGGAAGATCTGGATATCACAGAAGATGACCAGGAAGCCGGATTCTATATGCCGGTACAGCGTGTGTGCCGTCCGGATCATACGTTCCGTGGATTTCAGGGACAGATCGAGGATGGAACGATCCATGTCGGCGACACCGTGACAACACTTCCGAGCAATGAGTCAGCAAAGGTAAAGAGTATCCATATCGGAGATAAAAACAGTGAGGAAGCGATCAAAGGACAGCCGGTGACGATCCAGCTCGACCGAGAGGTGGATGTATCGAGAGGTTGTGTACTGACGATCAAAACCGGTGTCAAGGTGGCAGCATCGATCACAGCGACGCTGCTGTGGATGGACGACGACGAGCTGACCAACGGCAAGAATTTCTTCTTCAAACTCGGCACCAAGACGATCCCCGGATTCGTCTCAGAGATCGAATATGCGATTGATGTGAATACCGGGGAGCAGAAAAAAGTCGATACACTCAGCAAGAATGAGATCGCCGTCTGCAGGATCTCACTGGCAGACAAGATCGTTGTGGATGAGTTTAAAAAGCATAAGACACTCGGAGAGTTTATCCTGATTGACCGTGTCACCAATATGACATCCGCATGTGGAGTCGTTGAGCAGGTACACACCGAGGAGAGCGGATTGTATGAAGGACGCGTAGACCGCAAGGTACGCGCAGCGATCAAAGGACAGACAGCGATCACTGTCGAATTTATCGATGGAGATGAGGGTGTGAACCGTGCATTTGTGGAGGATGTGGAGAAAGCACTGAATCTGGATGGCAGACACACGTATCTGTATGCACCGCGGGCAGGAGAGGACATCGCAAATGTATGCAAGCATCTGCACCGCGCAGGTATCGTCGTACTCTTATACGTAGATAAAAAGCAGGCAGAGACGGTCACAGACAAGAATGAGTTCTATATCAGTGACTGGAAGGAAAATGGTACGGAGGTCGATGAGGTCGCAGCACTGATCCGCAGACGCTCCGCATATCAGGGACGGTTAGCACATAGCGGAGACTATATTTAAAAACGGAGGACGCAGATGAGATTCAACACAGCACTTTTGCACAGCAAAAAAATGGGTGATGAGCATACCGGTGCGACATTGCCCCCGGTCTGTCAGTCCAGTGCCTTTTACCAGTCCTCAGCCGAACAGCATGAAAAGCTGTTTCACAATAAGGCAAACGGATTCTCGTATACGAGAATCAACAATCCGACGATCGTGGCATTCGAGGAGCGGATGACTGCTTTAGAGGGTGGTCTCGCATCGATCGCCTGTTCCTCCGGAATGGCAGCGATTACAAATGCACTGCTCAATATTGTGAATGCAGGACAGGAGATCATAGCGGGCACGAGTCTGTACGGCGGATCGATCGACGTCTTTCACGATTTTGAAGCATTTGGCATCAAAACAGTATTTGTGGATGTGAGTGACGAACAGGCAGTCGAGGCGGCGGTCACGGATCGCACGCGGGTGATCTTTGCGGAGACGGTTGGCAATCCGAAGCTGGATGTCGTTGATATCAAAAAACTCGCTGATATTGCACACCGGCACGGTCTGCCGCTTATCATGGACAATACGGTAGCGACGGCATATCTCGTACAGCCGCTCGCGCTGGGCGCAGACATCGTAGTCAATTCGACTTCCAAATATATCAACGGAAGCAGCAATTCCATCAGCGGTGTGCTCACAGACAGCGGCCGATTCAAATGGGATAAGGAGCGTTATCCCGGAATGGCAGAATATGTAAAGTTCGGAAAATTCGCATACACAGCCAAGCTGCGGAACGGCCTGTTCCGCAACACCGGAGCCTGTATGGCACCGCAGACGGCATTTTACAATCTGATTGGAATGGAGACGCTGGGCATCCGCATGGAGCGGATCTGTGCCAATGCACAGGCGCTCGCACAGTTTCTGGAAAAAGAGCCGGGTATCACGGTCAATTATCCGGGACTGGAGAGCAGCAGATGGCATGGGATTGCCGCACAGCAGCTCACACGTGGATTTGGCGGTATCCTGACGATCCGCGTCGGCAGCAAGGAACGCGCATTTGCATTGATGAATGCACTGAGCATTCCAAAGATCGTATCGAATATTGGCGATACCAAGACGCTCATCATACATCCGGAGTCGACGCTCAATGCGCATAGTACCGAAGAAGAAAAAGCAGATGCGGGTGTCTATGATGACCTGATCCGTATCAGTGTCGGCATTGAAGATATCGAGGATCTTATAGAGGACTTCAGACAGGCCCTGCAGTCACTGGACGCAGGTCATACACAGGCAGAATAAAGGAGGAACAGTTATGGCAGTAGATTATGCAGCTTTGAAAAAAGGCGGCTTTATGCGTCAGAAACAGAAAAATCATTTTTCGCTTCGTCTGGCGGTCGTAGGAGGTAATCTGACGGTAAAGAACCTGCGCAAGATCGCAGATGTCGCAGAAAAATACGGAGACGGACACGTACATCTGACATCGAGACAGAGTGTGGAGATCCCGTTTATCAAGCTCGATCAGGTAGATGAAGTCAAGGAAGAACTGGCCAAGGGCGAGTGTAAGCCCGGTGTCTGCGGACCGCGTGTGCGTACGATCACAGCCTGCCAGGGCAGCCAGATCTGTCCGAGCGGAAATATCGACAGCTATGACATCGCCAAGAAACTGGATGAGCGCTATTTCGCGAGAGAACTTCCGCACAAGTTCAAGTTCGGTGTAACCGGCTGTCAGAACAACTGCCTGAAGGCAGAGGAAAACGATGTCGGCATCAAGGGCGCTGCCAAGGTCAGCTGGAATGCATCCGCCTGCATTATGTGCGGTGTATGTGCGAAGGCATGCCGCACGGATGCGATCACGATCGCAGACGGGAAGATTGAGCTGACGGAGGATAAATGTAATTATTGCGGCAGATGCGCGAAGGCATGTCCGACCGATGCATGGGAGACACAGACCGGATATCTGGTATCGTTTGGTGGATTGTTCGGAAACCGCATTTACAAAGGCGAGGAGCTGCTTCCGGTCATCACTTCAGAGGAGACATTATTCCGTGTGACAGATGCAGCGATCCAGTTTTTTGATGACAACGCAAAACCGAGCGAGCGTTTCCGTTATACGATCGAGCGGGTAGGAATCGATAAATTTAAAGAAACAATCAAGGAGGCGTACAATGGCTGAGTTAGATTTTAACATTGATGAGAGAGTAGATATTACCGATGTGGTATGCCCGATGACATTCGTCAAGGCAAAGGTAGCAATGGAAGAGTTAGAGATCGGACAGGTACTCGCGGTCACGATGAACGATGGCGAGCCGGTACAGAATGTACCGCGCAGCTTTAAGGAAGAGGGTCAGCAGATCTTAAAGCTGATCGACAACGAGAACGGAACCTATGATCTGATCGTGAAAAAGGTAGAAGAATAATCAGTAAGAGCAACAGGAGGACAGATCCATGGCAAAGAGAGTGAGTGAAGCGGAGTTTCAGACAGAAGTGCTGGATGAGAAGCTGCCGGTGCTGGTAGAATTCTACTCCGACAGTTGTATTCCGTGCAAACAGTTATCACCGATCTTAGGTGGTATCGAGGATGACTATGAGGATCAGATCAGGATCGTCAAGGTCAATGTGAATTTTGATGCGGATCTGGCAGCAAAATATGAGGTGGCAGCCTCTCCCACGATCCTTATATTCAGGGATGGAGAAGAGGTACGGCGCGTGCGCGGACTGGTGAAGCGTCCGGAGCTGGAGATGATCTTAAAGGAATCAGCAGGAATCAACTAAGACAAAATGAGGAGGAAAAACATATGTTAGTAACAGTTGCAGGTGTAAAAAAAGAGATCGCAGAGGGAACAACGATCGCAAAGCTGATCGTGGATGAGAAGGTAGAGAATCCCGATTACGTTACCGTTACCGTGAACGATGATTTTGTAGAGAGCGAGGATTTCACAACGACACAGATCAAAGAGAACGATAGCATCGAATTTCTTTACTTCATGGGAGGAGGTGCGTTTTAATGGCATTCACGAATGAACAGATGGAACGCTACTCCCGTCATATCATCTTACAGGAGGTCGGCGTAAAAGGACAGAAGAAGCTGATGAACGGCAAGGTGCTGATCATCGGTGCCGGCGGACTCGGAGCTCCGGCAGCTATGTATCTGGCAGCAGCAGGTGTGGGAACAATCGGTATCGTAGATGCCGATGAGGTAGACCTGTCCAACCTGCAGAGACAGATCATTCACGGAACCGCCGATGTCGGCAAAGCAAAGGTAAAATCAGCAAAAGAGACGATGAATGCGATGAACCCGGATGTCACAGTCAATACATACCGTGAGTTTGTGACATCTGAAAACATTATGGATCTGATCGCAGATTATGATTTCATCATTGACGGAACGGACAATTTCCCGGCAAAATTCCTCATCAATGACGCGTGCGTCATGGCGAAAAAGCCGTTCTCACATGCAGGTATCATCCGCTTCAAGGGTCAGCTCATGACTTATGTGCCCGGAGAAGGCCCCTGCTACCGCTGTGTATTCAAGAATCCGCCGCCGAAGGATGCAGTACCGACCTGTAAGCAGGCCGGTGTCATCGGAGCGATGGGCGGTGTGATCGGCAGCTTACAGGCAATGGAAGCGATCAAATACCTGATCGGTGTCGGTGATCTGCTCACCGGCAAGCTGCTCACTTATGATGCATTAAAGATGGAATTCCATACGATCAAGCTGCCGAAGCATACGGATGGCTGCGCAGTCTGCGGCTCACATCCGACGATTACGGAGCTGATCGATTATGAACAGGTCGAGTGTGACGGAAAGTAGGAAACTATGTTATACTTATTACAGGAAGATTATCAGAAGATATTGACACACTGCAGAGAGGGACTTCCGAATGAGGCCTGCGGTCTCATCGGAGGGACGAAGGATGGAGATAAGAAGGAGATCAAAAAGGTCTACCTGCTCACGAACATCGATCAGAGCAACGAACATTTTTCGATGGATCCGAAGGAGCAGCTCGCAGCAGTCAAGGATATGCGGGCAAACGGATATGTGTTGCTCGGCAATTTCCACTCACATCCGGAATCTCCGTCGAGACCTTCGGAGGAAGATAAGCGTCTCGCTTATGATTCCAAGGTAAATTACCTGATCCTCTCACTGATGGATGCACAAAATCCGGTGCTGAATGCATTTGTGATCGACGAAGACAAAAATGTCACAAAGGAAGAACTGATCATCGGCTAGCAGCTGTCAAAGTTCCTTCCGGATGTGCATATACCGGGATAAAACCGGGGAATCTAAGTAGTATGAGTAGCAGAAAAATGGAGGGAACTATGGCAAACGATAAGCAAACTCAAATGAAAGACCTGATCATTATAGGCGGCGGCCCTGCGGGACTCTCAGCGGCTGTGTATGCCCAGCGTGCGATGCTCGATCAGGTGGTGATCGAAAAAGGCTTCAGCGGCGGACAGATCGTGACGACCGAACAGGTAGATAACTACCTTGGACTGTACGGTGAGGGTGGTTATGATCTGGCGATGCGGTTCAAGGATCATGCGGATCAGCTCGGTGTGCCGTTTTTGGTGGCAGAGGTGACCGGTATCGCCGATCTGGGTGGTTACAAAGAGGTATCACTCGAGGGTGGAGAAGTCCTCCGGACAAGGGCCGTCATATTAGCGACAGGAGCCAATCACAAGCTGCTCGGTGTGCCGGGTGAGACGGATCTCACGGGAGCCGGTGTATCGTATTGTGCGACATGTGACGGAGCATTTTTCAAAAATAAGACCGTCGCAGTTGTCGGTGGCGGTGACGTCGCACTGGAGGATGCCCTGTATCTGGCAAAGCTGTGTGAAAAGGTATATCTGATCCACCGCAGGGATGAACTGCGGGGGGCAAAAGTATTGCAGCAGAAGATCTTCGACACGGATAATATCGAATTCCTGGGCAGCAGTCAGATCACACAGATCAGCGGCACACATATGGTCGAGCAGATCACCGTGGAGGATAAAAAGAGCGGCGAGACGAAGATGATCGCATTGTCCGGTGTATTTATCGCGGTCGGCATGGAACCGCAGAATGCGCTCGTACAGGGACTGGTCGCGCTGGATGATGCAGGTTATATCATCGCCGGCGAGGATTGCCGGACGAGTGTCCCCGGCATCTACGCGGTCGGAGACATCCGGACCAAGCAGCTGCGTCAGGTAGTGACTGCAGTTGCCGATGGAGCAGTAGCAGTATCTTCTTTGGAACAGGATTTTTTGAAGCAGGATTAGAATACGGCAATTGAGACAGGAAAGGAGGCCTATTTATCATGCGCATTACAAAAAAAGGTCAGTATGCGTTATTTTTTATGATTGACCTGGCACTTCATGAGGGCGAGACTATAACGGTAAAGCAGGTCGTCAAAAACTATGATCTGTCAGAAAAATATCTGGAACAGGTTGCCGCAAAGCTGCGGCAGGCAGGGGCTGTGAAGGTCATCCGGGGCAGCCACGGCGGGTATTATCTGGCAAAGGATGCGAAAAGTTATACAGTCGGTGAGATACTGGATATGATTGAAGGCCAGAAAAATGTCGTGGATATCGACATGGATCAGACGAGTGAGAATAATAAGGCGATGAACAGCATCATTCAGGATCTCGGGCAGGCGGTTGACAGTGCAATCGACCATGTATTGGATGGTATGACGTTGACTGATATGGTTCGTGAGTATAACGAACAGGAAACATTTTCGTATATTATATAATGAGCGAAATCATGTGCAAAGACATCTGGGTACATTCAGATGTCTTTTGCATTTCAGCCTGCGCCATTCGCAAAGACGCCTAGCGGCGTTTTACCACTGCTTCGCAGTTAACTTTGCTCATAATCCGGCGCTCACCTCATGGCTTATCAAACGAATCCATTCATGCAAGCATGATGCATTCGTTTTTTAAGCCATGGCTGAACTGTTATGAAAATTTTGTGAAAATATAGAAAAAAGGTGCGTTTTGCAGCAGATTGGAGTATGATAAAAAAGTAGAATAGAAATTCATACAGAGGGGGGAACTCATATGTTTGAAAATAATACAGAAGAGAACAAGAGGGTTGATGATAGTCAAAACGGTGTTATCCGAACTTATGAGAGCATGGAAGCGCATGTGAATCAGGGATTGAGGGTGGCATTGGCTGCGCCTACTCCGGATGGATCGATAGATATTATATTGGAATATTTAGGAAAATTTTTAATGGTGAACGCACCTATATATTTGAAAAAAATGAAACCGGTGGTGATGACAATACTTACGAATGGGTCGCAGAGGGTGTCATACCGGTCAAGGATCTGCTGCAGGATGTGCCACCTGAGGTATGTGCACACTGGTATGACAGCTTTTCAGAGAACCGCCACATCGTGATCCGCGATCTGGATGATATCAAAGAGAGTGACCCGATGCAGTATGAGAACCTGAAGCGTCAGGACATTCATTCACTCGTTGTTGTACCGCTCTATGATGATGGACGGGTCATTGCTTTTTACGGTGTTGACAATCCGGGACATGATCTGTCGTTTGAATACACGGCAGATATGCTGCAGATCATGGGACATTTTCTGGTGTCGACGATCAAACAGCGGAATCTGGTACGGCAGCTGCAGGAAATGAGCTATCACGATCAGCTCACAAAGCTTGGCAACCGCTTTGCCTACGAGAAATATGTGGAAAAACTGGATCACGGGAACAGCATCGGTGTGGTCTATGCTGACATTACCGGATTGAAAAAGGTGAATGATGAGCAGGGACACCGCGCAGGCGACCGTCTGATCCGCAACGCGGCAGACAGTCTGCGGGATACATTTTCGGAGGAAGCATTATTCCGTATCGGCGGTGATGAACTGCTGGCAGTATGTCCGGGTGTGAAGAAAGACGATTTTGTGCAGTCGGTAGAAAAATTGCGTGAAAATGCGAAAAAACGGCAGGTCGTGCTGGCAATCGGGGCTACCTGGCAGCCACAGACACCGGAGGATCTCGATCCTCTGCTGACGGATGCAGAGTGGAAGATGTATGATGATAAGACCCGTTATTATCTGGAGATGGGAATCGAGCGCAGAAGAAATTAGGGAGAACCAACAGGAGGAAGCGAGCATGAAAATCGTATTTTTAGATGCGCAGACAGTAGGTACAGATGTCGATCTGTCAGGTTTTGAAGCATTGGGAGAGGTCGTGCGGTATGAATATTCTGCGCCTGAACAAGTGTCGGAACGCATTGGGGATGCAGAGGTGATCATTGTAAATAAAGTACCGGTCAATGAACAGACGATCGGTGCGGCAGACCATCTGAAGCTGGTCTGTGTGACAGCAACCGGAACGAACAATCTAGATAAAGAGTATCTGGATCAGCGTGGGATAAAATGGCATAACGTAGCCGGATATTCAACGGAGACCGTGGCACAGCATACGTTTGCACTACTGTTTTATTTAATGGAAAAGCTGCGCTATTATGATGACTATGTAAAGAGTGGAGATTATGCACAGAGTCCGATCTTCACGCATTTTGATGAAGCATTTACCGAACTTTCCGGAAAAACATGGGGTATCATCGGTCTGGGTGCGATCGGCCGGCGTGTTGCACAGATTGCACAGGCATTCGGAGCGCGTGTGATCTATTATTCGGCATCCGGTTCCAAACCACAGGATGGGTACGAACAGGTTGATTTTGATACGCTGCTTGCGACATCAGATATTATTTCTGTACATGCACCACTCAATGAGTATACGCAGAATCTGATGAACCGTGTGGCATTTGGAAAAATGAAGCCTACATGTATTTTCTTAAATCTTGGCAGGGGTCCGATTGTGGTCGAGCAGGATCTGTATGAGGCGCTGCGTGATGGAGAGATCGCGGCAGCAGGTCTGGATGTACTCTGTGAGGAACCGATCGCAGCGGATCATCCGCTGCTGCAGATCACAGACAGCCGCAAGCTGATCATCACACCGCATATCGCATGGGCGAGTGTAGAGGCGCGACAGCGTCTGATGCAGATGGTACTCAGGCAGGTCGAAGCGTATGTGAACGGCTCAGGATCCGCTAGGTGTGAGCGGGCGATGATGCGTCTCTATGCAGTGACAGACCGCGCCTGGGTTGGCAGGCAGAGCCTGTATGAGCAGGTAGAGGCAGCATTGAGAGGCGGCGTGACCTGTGTGCAGCTGAGGGAAAAGGATCTGGATGCAGAGGCATTTTTAGAAGAAGCAGAGCAGATCCGCACATTGTGCCATAGTTATCATGTACCGTTTATCATCAATGATAATGTGGATATCGCGCTGGCTGTGGGAGCAGATGGTGTACATGTCGGGCAGGATGATATGTCAGTCGCAGATGTGCGTCGCAGAGCCGGTGATGCGATGATGATCGGAGTATCGGCACACAGTGTGGAGGAAGCACTGCAGGCGCAGGAGGGTGGAGCTGATTATCTGGGTGTGGGAGCGATGTTTACGACAGCGACCAAGACCAATGTGTCTGCGACATCGCGGGAGACGCTGCGGGAGATCTGTGATGCGGTGGATATTCCGGTCGTAGCGATCGGCGGTATCACAGAAGAAAATATGCTGCAGTTAGCCGGAACAGGTGTCGATGGCGTCGCGCTGGTCAGCACGATCTTTGCCGCGGATGATATCGAGGCGGCCTGCAGACGGCTGAGCGTTCTGTCAGGAAAATTATAAAAAAGAACATAAAAAGTTCTGCGATTGAATTCATTCAAAATCGCAGAACTTTTTT
>Ga0129312_1001023_pt1 | contig 18297 bp, 15 predicted proteins | sample O827metagenome_FD_94434 | JGI IMG/M metagenome (GOLD analysis project Ga0129312, IMG submission 94434) | Orangutan group fecal microbial communities from Wisconsin, USA - O827 metagenome | ecosystem: Host-associated > Mammals > Digestive system > Large intestine > Fecal | place: USA: Wisconsin... | reverse complement strand
GCATATCAAAGCGTCCTGAGGTGACACCGGACGCAGATATAATTTCTATCTGTATGTCACTGCCGCATACGACAGGCTCGCTGTACAGAATGCTTATTCGTTTTGCGCTGTACGGCCTTAATATCACAAAGATAGAGAGTGCGCCCGTTCCGCAGGCAAAGCAGGATATAAAGAGGGAAACGTTTGATGTTGTGTTCTATCTCGACTTTGAGGGAAATGTGCTTGACCCCGAGGTAGTAAGGCTTATGACGATACTTGAGGAGGAAATGAAGTATTTCAAGTTCCTCGGCAACTATAAGCATTTTGACTGATCGTAAAGGAGAGCTATGTTTACAAGTGCGATAATACTTGCCGCAGGGAGCGGCAGGAGGATGGGCTTTGACAAGATGACGGCACGGCTTTGCGGTAAGGCGGTCATACTGTACAGCATAGAGCGGTTTGTCGAAAGCAACGCCGATGAAATAATAATAGCGGCAAGCGAGGATAATACAGATAAAATCAGAGAGCTTGTAAGCGAAAACATACATACCGATAAGCCGATAAAAATCATCACGGGCGGAGCGACACGCTTCGAGTCGGCGGTGAAAGCGGTAAGGCAGACCTCTGAGAAGAGCGATGTGGTGTCGGTGCATGACGGAGCAAGGCCTTTTGTGACGGCAAAGACAGCAGACAAGGTCGCACTGTCGGCGTATGAACACGGTGCGGCACTTGCGGCGGTAAGAGCGAAGGACACGGTAAAGATATGCGAGGAGGGTATTGTCACAGCTACTCCCGACAGAAGCGGTCTGTGGCTTGCGCAGACACCTCAGGCGGCACGAAAAGCCGACTATCTTGCGGCGGCGGAAAAGCTCGATGTGAATGACGCAAGGATAACCGATGACGCATCGGTAATGGAACTGTACGGGATAAAGCCGTTTATCGTTGAGGGCAGTTATGACAATATAAAGCTGACCACGAAAGAGGATATAGCAATGGCGGAATATATTATCGGGAAAACAGGCACACCAAAACTTCGTGTAGGTCACGGATATGATGTACACAGGCTTGTAGAGGGCAGAAAGCTGATACTCTGCGGTGTGGAGGTGCCGAATAAGGATAATCTGGGGCTTCTCGGTCACAGCGACGCAGATGTTGCGGTACACGCACTTATGGACGCTATGCTCGGTGCTGTGGCACTGGGCGATATAGGACGGCATTTTCCCGACAGCGACAGCAGGTACAAGGGTATAAGCAGTATGAAGCTGCTCGAACACGTCAGAAAACTGCTTGACGGGAAAAACGCACACGTTACGAATGCGGATATAACTATAATTGCGGAAAAGCCGAAGCTTGCAAAGTTCATTCCCGATATGCAAAGGAGCATAGCAATGGCACTGGGACTTGACACGGACGATGTCAACGTAAAGGCGACTACCGAGGAGGGTCTTGGCATAGCAGGAAAGGGTATAGCCGCCCACGCTGTATGTATGGCCGAAAAGATCGGCTGAAATGTTCAGATGTTGAATAAATATTTATGAAAAATTCATAATCATAAAAGCGTTACGGGAATGTAAAAATCCCGCAACGCTTTTGTTTATGCCGATTTGAAAGAATTAAGCTGAAAAAGAAAATACTTTATATGTCAGCTTTACAAATAATAGTATTGCAAAAATGAATAACGAGCCATTCAAAAAATTCATGGAAATTTGTCAAGAAAATTATCCACTTATAACATTTTTGTTTGGTGAATTCATAGATTTTGACGAAAAATTTTGTTTTAACATTCAAGGCGGATTGACATATTCTAAATAGGTGTTATAATACGGGCATACAGAAAAAACAGAGGCTATATCGCACAGCTGCGATATAGCCTTTGTGACGAAAAGAAAAAGTAGAACAAACGGAAAGGAAGATGAATTATGGATTACACATATCTGCTTTATATAGCGATAATCCTCATTTTCACAAAAGCATTCGGACTGCTGTCAAAGGTTATAAAGCTGCCTCAGGTAGTCGGCGCACTGGTTGCGGGCATTATTTTAGGCCCTGTATGTCTTAACCTTGTATCTCTTGACAATGCCCCCACACTGAGCAATCTGTCAGAGATAGGTGTTATCGTGCTTATGTTCGTCGCAGGTCTTGAAACGGATATCCGTGAGATGAAGAAGTGCGGACTTGCAAGTTCGATAATAGCTCTTATCGGCGTTATCGTTCCTCTGGTCGGCGGTGCCGCTACAGCGTTCCTGTTCGGTACGGCAGATCCTACTCTTTCGACATCGACATTCCTGCAGGATGTTTTCGTAGGTGTTATCCTTACCGCAACATCGGTAAGTATCACGGTCGAAACGCTCAAGGAACTCGGAAAGCTCAGCACAAGAGCGGGTAACGCAATACTCGGTGCGGCTCTTATAGACGATGTACTCGGTATCATTGCACTGACTGTAATTACATCTCTTGCAGATCCCAAGTCGGGAAACATCGGTATAGTAATGCTGAAGATACTCGGCTTCTTTGCATTCGCACTGCTGTTCGGTGTATTCTTCCACTTTGTATTCAACAAGTGGACACAGAGAACGGAAGAAAATCAGCGTCGTTATGTTATCGTCAGCTTTGCGCTCTGCCTTATCTTTGCGTATGTTGCGGAAGAATTCTTCGGTGTTGCCGATATTACAGGTTCGTTCGTTGCAGGTCTTGTAATTTCAAGTACGTCAAAGACGAAGTATATCGCACACAGATTTGATACAATGTCTTATCTGCTGTTGTCGCCTATCTTCTTCGCAAGCATAGGTCTTAAGGTAACGCTTACAAATATGACGCCTACAATAATCATATTCGCCGTTGTACTGCTGGTAGTCGCTATACTGTCAAAGGTTATCGGTTGCGGACTTGGTGCGAAGATATGCAGATACACCAATAAAGAGGCTTTGCAGATAGGCGTGGGAATGATCTCCCGTGGCGAAGTTGCGCTGATAGTTGCGGATAAGGGTCTTAATATGGGACTTATGAGCAGCGGACTTTTCGGCCCTATAGTAATCATGGTGGTTATCACTACTGTAGTAACTCCTATCCTGCTGAAGTTCGTATTCAAGGATAAGAATGATACTTCGGGAGAAATAAAGGCTAAGGAAACTGCGGAGGTTACAACTTCGGACGACAGCCTTGAGTATGTTCCCGGTCAGGATAACGTGTGATTTAAAAAACAGAATAATATTCATAGCCGCCGATGAGCATCAAAGCCGTCGGCGGCTTCTTTACACAAGTTTTTATTGACAAGAGGGCAGTTTTACTATATTATTATATTAGCTGCGTTTATTGCAGATATTTCTCCGAAAGGTTGTGTGTCTGTTGGAAAAAAAGCTGAAGCTGTACGGTTTCAACAACCTCACAAAGACTCTGAGCTTCAACATATACGATGTCTGTTATGCTAAAGGAGCAAGAGAGCAGAAAGAATATATAGACTATATCGACGAGCAGTATAATTCCGAGCGACTTACGGGTATACTGTGCGACGTTACTGATATAATCGGGGCAAATGTGCTTAACATTTCAAAGCAGGACTACGATCCGCAGGGCGCAAGCGTAACACTGCTGATAAGTGAAAAGGCTACGGACAGTATGGAGATAGACAAGTCGTGCAACAGAGGAATGGTGGACGGAAAGCCGCTCCATCCTCAGCGTAACGGTGCCGGCAAGGCGGCTCTGTCATCCGAAACGGTGGTCGCACATCTTGATAAGTCGCACGTTACGGTGCATACCTATCCCGAATATCACCCGAACAACAGTATTTCTACATTCAGGGTGGATATTGACGTTTCGACCTGCGGAGAGATCTCGCCGCTTAATGCACTGGATTATCTTATCGGCAGTTTCGATTCCGATATTATAACGATAGACTACAGGGTGAGAGGCTTTACCCGTGATGTAGGCGGAAGAAAGCTGTATCTCGACCACGATATAACCTCGATACAGGATTTTATCAACGATTATACGCTGACGAAATATGACGCTACAGATATAAACGTGTATCAGGCGAACATATTCCACACAAGGCTTATGGTGCGTGAGATGGATCTGAAAAACTACCTGTTCAATACGGATATATATGACATTCCGCCTAAGGAGCGACTGAGAATTACGGAGAACCTGAGGCGTGAGATGATAGAGATATATTCGGGGATGAATATTTATGGGTGAGCAAGCTTCACACTTCGTTCTATAAATCTGCAAAAGACGTAAAAAATAAATCTGCGGGAGGGGCAAGCCCCTCCACTGCAAAATATCAATGTGATATTATGACAACATTACTTCCTTCCCGAAAGGACTGATGATATGCTCTCACAGGAGCGTGCGCCTATATATGAGGCGTTAAAGGAATACCGGGCAAAGCGTATAGTGCCTTTTGACGTACCCGGTCATAAGATGGGCAGGGGCAACCCCGAGCTGACGGAATTTTTAGGCAGAGAATGTATGACGGTGGACGTGAACTCGTCAAAGCCGCTCGATAACCTCTGTCACCCGGTTTCCGTCATAAAAGAAGCGGAGCAGATAGCCGCAGAGGCTTTCGGCGCAAAGAACGCATTCTTTATAGTAAACGGAACGACAGCCGCAGTGCAGGCTATGGCGCTTGCCGTTGCAAAGCGTGGCGAGAAGATAATAATGCCCCGTAACGTACACCGCAGTGCGATAAATGCGCTTATTCTCGGCGGAGCGGTGCCTGTTTACGTTAATCCCGGAGTAAACAAGGAGCTGGGCATACCGCTGGGAATGACGGTCGAGGATGTTGAAAAGGCGATACTCGAAAACCCCGATGCAAAGGCGGTATTTGTAAATAATCCCACCTATTACGGAGTATGCTCGGATATAAAGAAGATAGCCGACCTTGCACACGCACACGGAATGTATCTTCTTGCGGACGAGGCGCACGGAACACATTTCTACTTCGGCGACAATATGCCGCTTGCAGGAATGAAGGCAGGTGCGGACTTTGCCGCAGTAAGTATGCACAAGAGCGGCGGCTCGCTGACGCAGAGCAGCTTTTTACTTACAGCGGACACGGTGAACGAGGGTTATGTAAGGCAGATAATTAACCTTATGCAGACGACAAGCGGAAGCTATCTTCTGATGTCGAGCCTTGATATATCAAGAAGAAACCTTGCGCTTCACGGCAGGGAGATATTCGCAAAGGTGCAGTCCTATGCACAGTATATGCGTGACGAGATAAACGAGATAGGCGGATATTACGCATTCTCAAAGGAACTGTGCGACGGCGGTGCGTTCTATGATTTTGACGTTACAAAGCTGTCGATACACACAAGGGATATAGGGCTTGCGGGTATAGAGGTGTATGATATTCTGCGTGACAGATACGGCATACAGATAGAATTCGGAGATATAGGAAATATACTCGCTTACGTTTCGATAGGCGACAGGGAGTTGTATTTAGACAGGCTCATCGGAGCGCTCAACGACATAAAGCGTATCTATTCGAAGGATAAGACGGGTATGCTTGACCACGAGTATATCAATCCTATAGTTAAGCTGTCGCCGCAGGACGCATTCTACGGAAACAAGAAAAGCGTACCGATTGAACAAAGCTCCGGCAAGATAAGCGGTGAATTTGTAATGTGCTATCCGCCCGGAATACCGATACTTGCACCGGGTGAGCAGATAACAGACGAAATTCTCGCATATATAAAATATGCAGGGGATAAGGGCTGTTTCCTTACAGGTACACAGGACCTCGAAATAAAGAATATTATGATACTGGACGAATAAATTCGTCCGCCGTACCACATTGACTTATGCGTTTACAGATTGAAAGGACGGTAATACAAATGGATCTTTGGTTTACGGAAAATCACAGCGACAGTGTAAGATTTTCTATAAGAGTTGACAAACAGCTTTACAGCGAACAAAGCGAATATCAGCGCATAGACGTGTTTCAGTCGCTCGAATTCGGCAGACTGCTTGCGCTTGACGGATATGTAATGATAACGCAGAAGGACGAATTTATCTATCACGATATGATAGTTCACGTTCCTATGGCGGTAAAGAAGGATATAAAGAACGTGCTTGTTATCGGTGCAGGCGACGGCGGTACGGTAAGGGAGCTGTGCCGTTACAGCACTATAGAGCATATCGACCTTGTCGAGATAGATAAAAAGGTCGTCGAGGTCTGCGAGGAATATTTCCCCGAAATGACCGTTTCGATGCACGACCCCAGACTTGATATACATTTTACCGACGGACTTCGTTTTGTAAGACGCAAGCAGGGCGAATATGACCTTATAATAGTGGATTCTACCGACCCGTTCGGACCCGGCGAGGGACTTTTCACACCGGAGTTTTACGGAAACTGCTACAATGCGCTGACCGATACAGGCGTACTTGTGAATCAGCACGAAAGCCCGTTCTATGTAAATGACGCAAAGGCTATGTGCAGGGCGCACGAGCGTATAAAGTCGGTGTTCCCCGTGTGCGCCGTTTATCAGGCTCATATCCCGACATACGCAAGCGGACACTGGCTGTTCGGCTTTGCGAGCAAGGGACTTGATCCGATAAAGGATCTTGATGAACAGCACTGGAATTCACTCGGACTCAAGACAAGATATTATAACACAGAGCTTCACAAGGGCTGTTTTGCTCTGCCGAGCTATGTAAAGGAAATGCTGGAAACAGGAGAAGTTCTCGATGTGCGCCGCTGATTTTAAAACCGCCTGTAAAAAAGCGGGGCTTGCACTTATAATAATATTTGCGGCACGTTGTATTGCAGATGCGGCGGCGTGGCTTATAGGCACTGTTATGAGCGGATGCGACAGTCAGATAGTATCATCTGTGCAGTCGCTTTCAAGCATAATTATATTATACGGTCTTGCGATAGCCGTTACCGCAAGGGTTTTCGGTTATCGGTTTGACAAGACGGTGTACAAAAAGCCGAAAAGGCTCGGCAAGGCTATATCGTGGTTTGTGCCTATGTACGGTGCAGGTCAGATAGCTAATATAATAGTGCTTGCTGTATCATTTCTGCTTATACACAATCAATCGGCGGTAGAGGATACGCTTACTCCGATAATTTCTTCGGGAACGGGAAGCGGTGTATGGTATCTTGCGTTTTTGTTCATACAGATGGTAATACTTGCTCCGTTGTTTGAGGAATACTGGTTCAGAGGTGTTATACAGACCTCGCTTATGCCTTACGGCAACGGCTTTGCGATACTTGTTTCCGCTCTTTGCTTCGGTATGGCGCACGGAAATATACACCAGTTCTGCTATACGTTTATAGTGGGTATCTGCCTTGGATATGTGAGATATGCGACAGGCAGTATTATGCCGACAACTATAATGCACGCAATGTTCAACTCGATAGCGGCAATAGCCGTTGTCGCAATCAAAAACAACATATTTGTAACGGCGATGTCAAAGGTGCAGAAGGGAAGCCCTGTGACAAGCGGCGAGGAAGCCTATCTTGCTGTGCTGATGATTTATGTCGTGCTTGTGCTGATAATTGCTCTTGTAGGTATGGGTGCGGCTATAGGAAAGCTGAAGAACAACCGCCTTTACCGTCCGGTAAATAATTACCCGGAGCTTTCAAAAAAGCAGAAATTTGCCGCAATTGCAAAGAATCCGATTTTTATCGTGGGATTTCTTGCGTGTACTGCGTATATAATAGTTGTGATGATTATTTAACGAAAGGACTCTGTTAAAATGCAGAAAAGCCTTATTGCTGTCATAGCGGACAGATACAGACAGCAGGATTTTGATGCGCTTACTTCGAAGGACGATCTTAAGCCTGCGGATATACGCAGGATATGCTTTGATCTCGGAATAGCACTTATCATATCCGTGCTGTTTCAGAAGGTAATATTTGTTGCGATGGTGTTTTTGCTAAGGGGCTTTGTGAGTGCAGGGCTTGACACGGGCAGTACACTGTTTACCGTACTGAATTACACGTTCAGCAATATATCGACATATCTGCCGAAAATACTGGCATTCGGTGCGGTCTATCTTAAATACCGACCGCTGAGGCGGCTTGATACGCAGTATGAAAACAAGTCGTATTATCCGCTTATATTTATCCCTGCGATGTTTGCCTTTGCAATGTGGGGAAGTAATATAACCACCTGCATAAACTATATTCTTCAGCTTCTGTTCGGCGTGGGAGAGATAGAGAATGTGATGGACGCTATTGCGCCGTCTAACTTCTCCTCTGGCGTTGTAACGCTGATATTTACCGCATTCGTTGCGCCTGTATTTGAAGAAATGATATACCGTCACTTATTGCTCCGCTCGCTGAAACCCATAGGCGATACGCCTGCGATTATCCTGTCGGCGCTGATATTCGGGCTTGCTCACGGAAATTTCGACCAGTTTGCGTATGCGTTTTTAAGCGGCGTGATTTTCGGACTTATGGCGGTGAGATATGACTCGATAATTCCCGGAATGGTGCTTCATCTGATAAACAATTTCTTTGTGACGGTCATAACGTATCAGAAACAGCTCACGGGCATCGGCGGTTTATGGGACGGCCTTGTAAATGCGGCGGCGGCACTGGGAAACATTATCGTGAATATATCCTACTTTGCGGCACCGTTTGTGGCGGTACTGCTTGCATTCTGCGGAGCGGCAAGGCTTGCACCTGTCGGAGGAGAGCATAAGTACAAGAAGCTGCTGGCGGTATTTTCTCCGGTGCTTGTTGTGGCAATGGTCGTAATGCTGTTGCAGTTTAATTGAAAATAACGGCGGAATGTGGCTTCACATTCCGCTTTGCTATACCGATTTTCTTATATGCAACGCAAAGCAGCACAGAAAAACAACGATTGTAAGCAGATGTTTATTGCAGCTACTCAAAAAACAGGGTATGATATAGCTGTTCACAAAAGCCAAACGAAAACAGGAGGAAGACAATATGGATTTCAGCGAAAAGTTAAAGCAGATAAGAAAGAGCGAGGGCAAGCCGTTTGGACATTCTGACAATTCTTATTGGCTATATTTCACAAATCGGGGAGGGGAGAAATTGACATCTGATTAACTTCGTGATAGTATAAAAGCTGTAGATATACTATCAGTATCAATCTATACCTGCAGTTCTTATTCACAAAGCACAACTACACGAAAGGAAAAAAATCATGAAAAAACTAACCAAAACAACAGCACTGATCTTATCGGCACTTATGTTATTCGGCTGTGCAAGTAACTCTGCACAAAGCAATGTAGGTGATACTACGCTGCCGAGCGAAAGTTCGGTTACTGACAGTAAAAATGAAAGTTCAGGCGAAAGCTCGGCTACGGAAAACAGCTCTGTAACTGATAATACAAGCAAGGAAAGTGAAGAAAACCTTGTTAAGAATATTGAGGGGTATCAGACGTTTTCGTATGATTCTTCGGTCTACGAAATTACAAACGATAATAAATTTAAAAAAAGGCTGATTTCACCGTATGATTTTGAAGATTCGTTTGAGCCAAATTATACAAATTTAAAAAGGTTTATGAGAGCGCCCGTAGTTGTAAAGTGCCATGTAGTAGGTGACAGCTATTTCATATTGGAGGGCAAATGCGGAGATGTTGAATTCAACCGTGACGAACGTGACAAAGGCGTCTATACATGTATTTATACTCCGGTTATTATCGATGAAATCATTGATGATTTCGGTGTTAAAACCGACTATAACACAGGAGATATTGTATATGTAATGGAAGATTATATCCTTACTGAATCTTACAACAATAATAAACCTCTCGAATGGCTGGATAAAAGCATGAAAGATATGGAAAAAGTCATCGAAAATAATTCCGATAACTATTTGGCGGAACAATTTGGTGAGGCACTTGAATCTGATAAAAAATATCGTGACTATCTGACGTCACATCAGACTGTAATATCTACCAGAACGGTTTTATTAGAAAAAGGGCAGTCATATTTAATGATTTTTGATGAAAAAGCAAAGGGCTTTGTATTTGACAATAATCAATATGCCGCAAATTACACAGTGACTTTTGACCTTGAAAACGATGCGCCGAAAGTATATATGAGCGAGGAAGAAGATGCGGACTATTTCAATGGCTATTACCGTTACAGAGATCAGTGGAAGTATCTCAAAGAAAAGTACGGGGAGCATTTCAAAAAATAACAAGGGACTACACAATTGAGGTAAAACGCTATGAAAAAACTAACCAAAACAACAGCACTGATCTTATCGGCACTTATGTTATTCGGCTGTACAAGTAACTCTGCAACCGGCGGCGTTGGCGATACTACTCCGCCTGTGGAAAATTCGGTTACCGACAGTAAAAATGACAGCAAAAACGAAAGCTCGGCTACAGAAAACAGCTCTGCAACTGATAATACAAGCAAGGAAAGTGAAGAAAACCTTGTAAAGAATATCGAGGGGTATCAGACGTTTTCTTACGATAAGAACAAATACGAGATTACAAACGAATACATATACAGCAACACATATTATCCCATATATGGTAAGTATATTCCTGTTGAGCCGAATCTTGATGACTTGTATAAAGAAACGACAGACGTTAAATCATCGGAACTTGTAGCGCTCAAATGCAGAGTTGCAGGCGACAGTTATGTTATCATTGACGGTAAATGCGGTGAAACGTTGATTATGAAGCCGTTTTTATCTTTAATCTACACGCCTGTTATTATAGAAGAAGTTGTCGATTCCAATAACGGAAAATGCTTGTATAATAAAGGGGATATATTATATATCCGTGAATATTATTATATAACAGAACAGTTTAACGACAGAAGTTTAAATTTTGTGCAAACAGCGGAAGAAAATCTGAAAGCTCAATTTGAAAATGAGTCGGGTGAGTTTGACAGCAGTCATTACTGTGAAAATGATAAAAAATATTATGACGGGCAAATGGAATATTACAACACTTTAAGAAGTGGAAACGGAAGATATATACAAACAACGTGGAATCCTGTCTTTTTGCAAAAAGGTCAGTCTTATCTGATTTTTGCCGACAATGATACTACTGCAAATGAAGTTGACGGAAATATTTACAATAATGCTTATCCTTTCGTTTTTGATTTAGAACAAAGTGAACCGTCTGTATTCAAATCAGAAAAGGAAGACAACGGAGTGTTCTGTGCAAGCTATGCATACCGTTATCAGTGGAAGATACTTAAAGAAAAGTACGGGGAGCATTTCAAGAAATAACGCGGAACTACAAAATCGAGGTAATCAATCATGAAAAAACTAACCAAAACAATAGCACTCATTTTATCAGCAGTTATGCTCTTCGGCTGTACAAGTAACTCTGCAAACGGTGGTGTAGGAGATACTACACCGCCGGGGGAGAGTTCGGTTACTGACAGTAAAAATGAAAGTTCAGGCAAAAGCTCGGCTACGGAAAACAGCTCTGTAATTGATAATACAAGCAAGGAAAGTGAAGAAAATCTTGTAAAGAATATCGAGGGGTATCAGACGTTTTCGTATGATGAAGATAAAAATGAGATTACCAATATAACAATATTCACAAATGAAGGTTCAGACTATTATGACATCTATAAAGTCTTTGAGCCTACTATAGAGAATATTAAAGAGTACGCATATGAATCAATTGAGCCTGTTGCAATCAAATGTCATGTCGTCGGCGACAGTTATTATGTATATAACGGCAAGTGCGGAGATGTACAGGTAATGAACCGTGATATAAGAGGAGGAGTATATACCCCTGTCGTTATCGATGAAATACTTGATGACGGCGGTAAAGAATGTGTATACAAAATCGGAGATGTAGTATATATAGAAGAATATTATGATATAACCGCTCCTTACAAAGGAAGTATGCCGTTTTTTGATCAATATTACCAAATGTCGCGGGAGCGTTATGAAACAGAATCCGGAGAATTAACATCAGGGTATTATGAAGATCCATGGGTAGGTTTGTATAACACTTTAAAAGAGGGAAACGGTAAGTATATATTCAGTGTCAACATACCGTTGGCAATGCAAAAGGGTGAATCTTATCTTGCGTATATTGACAACAGCAAGACGCCCAATGAAAACGACGGTAATATCTATGCTAAAAACTATCATATAATATTTAACCTTGATAAAGATAAGCCGACTGTTTTCTCAACGGAAGCCGGCGATGATGAGCTTTTCAGCAGCGCACGATGCTACCGATATCAGTGGAAGATACTTAAAGAAAAATACGGGGATCATTTCAAAAGCTGATTACAATTAAATAAAGCATAACAGACTGAATGATTCTGCTTTTTTCCTCATATCCGCCTCTCTCAACCTTCAATTATACAATATGCACAAAAGCGGCGGTCTAATTTTAGCCATTTTCATAGAAAAAAAGATTGACAAAATGCGCTTCAAATTGATATAATGATATTGTTAAAAAAATAACAAATGGGTAAACCGCTCATCCCGTGGTAAACTATAACAGATTGCCGCAAAAACGGTACAATAAAGAAAGAACAGTTTAAAACATTCAGGAGGACAAAATGGCTAAGAAGCAAATCGTAAGCAACAAGACAGCTGAATCTGCTCCCGTAAGCCCGCTGATCGTTGACAATGTTGACGCTCTCAAGGCTCGTATGGCAGAAGTAAGAGCTGCACAGCAGGAATTCGCAACCTTTACACAGGAGCAGGTCGATAAGATCTTCCAGGCAGCAGCAATCGCCGCTAACCAGATGAGAATCCCGCTCGCTAAGATGGCAGTAGAAGAAACAGGCATGGGCGTTGTTGAAGATAAGGTTATCAAGAACAACTACGCAGCCGAGTACATCTACAACGCTTACAAGAACACAAAGACCTGCGACGTTATCGAAGAAGACAAGGCTTTCGGTACAATGAAGGTTGCAGAGCCTATCGGTGTTGTTGCCGCAGTTATTCCTACGACAAACCCCACATCAACAGCTATATTCAAGACACTTATCTGTCTTAAGACAAGAAACGGTATCATAATCAGCCCCCACCCCAGAGCTAAGAAGAGCACGATCGCTGCCGCTAAGGTAGTTCTGGACGCTGCAGTTGCTGCAGGCGCACCTAAGGGCATCATTGCCTGGATCGACGTTCCTTCGCTCGACCTCACAAACGAAGTTATGAGAAGCGCTGATATAATTCTCGCTACAGGCGGTCCCGGAATGGTTAAGGCTGCTTACTCATCAGGTAAGCCCGCTCTCGGCGTTGGTGCAGGTAACACACCCGCAATCATTGATACTACAGCGGACATCAAGCTTGCTGTTGCTTCAATCGTTCACTCAAAGACATTTGATAACGGTATGATCTGTGCTTCTGAGCAGTCAGTAATCGTACTCGACAAGATATATGACAAGGTTAAGAAGGAATTCGCCGCTCTCGGCTGCTACTTCTTAAATCCCGAAGAAACAGAAAAGGTAAGAAAGACAATCCTTATCAACGGCGCACTCAACGCAAAGATAGTTGGTCAGAAGGCCGCTACAATCGCTGAGCTTGCTGGCGTTAAGGTTGACCCCAAGACTAAGGTTCTTATCGGTGAAGTTGAAAGCGTAGACATCGAAGAAGAGTTTGCACACGAAAAGCTCTCTCCCGTACTCGCTATGTACAAGGCTAAGGACTTCGAAGACGCAGTTGCAAAGGCTGAAAAGCTCGTTGCAGACGGCGGTTACGGTCATACATCATCTCTGTACTGCAACGCTGTTACAGAGCGTGAGAAGATCAACGAATTCGGCAACAGAATGAAGACCTGCCGTATCCTCGTTAACACACCTTCTTCACACGGCGGTATCGGCGACCTTTACAACTTCAAGCTTCTCCCCTCATTAACACTGGGTTGCGGCTCATGGGGCGGTAACTCCGTATCCGAAAACGTTGGTGTTAAGCACCTCATCAACATCAAGACAGTCGCTGAGAGGAGAGAGAATATGCTGTGGCTGAGACTTCCTGAGAAGGTTTACTTCAAGAAGGGTTGTATGCCTGTTGCTCTTGATGAGCTGGGCACAATAATGAACAAGAAGAAGGCATTCATCGTAACAGACTCCTTCTTATATCATAACGGCAACACAAAGGCTATCACAGATAAGCTCGATCAGATGGGCATTTCTCATACAGTATTCTTCAACGTTGCTCCCGATCCTACGCTTGCTTGCGCTAAGGAAGGTGCAGAGCTGATGAAGCAGTTCCAGCCCGACGTTATCATCGCACTCGGCGGCGGTTCTGCTATGGATGCAGGTAAGATCATGTGGGTACTTTACGAGCATCCCGATGTTGACTTCCTCGATATGGCTATGAGATTCATGGATATCCGTAAGAGAGTTTACACATTCCCCAAGATGGGCGAAAAGGCTTACTTCGTAGCTATCCCCACATCTTCCGGTACAGGTTCTGAGTGTACTCCTTTCGCAGTTATCACTGACGAAAAGACAGGCGTTAAGTATCCTCTTGCTGACTATCAGTTACTGCCCAACATGGCAATCATTGATACAGACAACATGATGACACAGCCTAAGGGTCTTACAAGTGCTTCAGGTGTTGACGCACTCACACACTGCCTCGAGGCTTACGCATCAATCATGGCTACAGACTACACAGACGGTCTTGCTCTCAAGGCTGCAAAGAACATCTTCGAGTATCTGCCCAGAGCTTACGCTGAGGGTCAGACAGATGTTGAAGCAAGAGAGAAGATGGCTAATGCTTCTGCTATGGCAGGTATCGCATTCGCTAACGCATTCCTCGGTGTTTGCCACTCAATGGCTCACAAGCTCGGTGCTTTCCACCACCTGCCTCACGGTGTTGCAAACGCTCTGCTTATCACACACGTTATGCGTTTCAACGCAGTTCCCAACCCCACAAAGATGGGTACATTCTCACAGTATGATCACCCCCATACTCTTGAGAGATACGTTGAAGTTGCTGAATTCTGCGGCGTAACAGGCAAGAACAACGAAGAGAAGTTCGAGAAGTTCATCGCTAAGATCGAACAGCTCAAGGAAACTGTAGGCATCAAGAAGACAATCAAGGACTACGGTATTGATGAGAAGGACTTCTTAGACAGACTTGACGCTATGACAGAGCAGGCATTCGACGACCAGTGCACAGGCGCTAACCCCAGATACCCGCTGATGAGCGAAATCAAGCAGATGTACCTCAATGCTTACTACGGCGTTGACGAAACAGTTTAATCGCAAGCTCCATAATGTTTTAAACTAATATAGAGAACCCCCTCAGGCGAGAGCCTGCGGGGGTTCTTGCTTTATAAGTGCGGTTTCACTGAAAACTTACTCATATTTTCGACAAAGTTTTCATCAAAGATAAAGCAGCCCCTTGCCTTTTTGCTAAAAACGGTGTATAATCATATTGAAAAGTAGCATAGTTTCTGTAGTAAGTTTTCAGCGGAGGTGTATTATGGAGATAAAACGTGACAGGTATCTTGAAAAGATAATTTCATATATGTGGGACGGACAGGTGAAAGTGATAACGGGAATACGACGCTCAGGCAAGTCATATCTTCTCGGTACACTGTTCAAAAAATATCTGCTTGAAAACGGAACAAAGCCGGAAAATATCTTTTCCTACGCATTTGACCTTGCAAGCGATATAAAATACAGAAACCCTCTTGAACTTGTCAAAGCCGTGCGTGAAAGAGTAAGTACGGACAGCGAGCAGTATTATCTTTTTGTGGACGAAATACAGATGTCGGACGAAGTGCCTAATCCCTATAATAAGGACGGTAAAAAGATTACGTTCTATGACGCTCTGAACGATCTGCGTTCGATTCCCAACCTTGATATATACGTCACCGGTAGCAATTCAAAAATGCTGTCGGCGGATATACTCACACAGTTCAGGGGCAGGAGCGATGAAATAAGAGTGCATCCGCTTAGCTTTGCGGAGTATTATTCCGCAGTGGGCGGAGATAAGTATGAAGCGTTTGACAATTATGCGTTCTACGGCGGTATGCCGCTCGTACTGTCAAGACCTACCGATAAAGCAAAGATGAATTATCTTACAACGCTGTTTTCGGAGGTATACATTAAAGATATAGTTGAGCGCAGGAAAATAAAGCGTGAGGATATTCTGTCGGCAGTGCTTGATTTGTTATGCTCGTCTGTAGGTTCGCTCACAAACCCGACCAACATAGCAAACAGCCTTAATTCAAAGCAGAAGCTGAAGGGCGAAGGTGCGGTCGCCAATAATACGGTAAAGCAGTATATTGATAATCTGACCGACGCATATCTTTTCAGTGAGTGCAGGCGGTATGATGTCAGAGGTAAAGGCTATTTTGATTATCCGAACAAATATTATTGCGAGGATATAGGGCTGAGAAATGCACGGATAGGCTTCAGACAGCAGGAAATGACGCACATAATGGAAAATATCATATATAATGAGCTGATTATCCGTGACTGTATGGTAGATGTCGGAGTGGTGTATTCAAGCGAAAAGGACGACAACGGAAAGTTAAAGCAGGTCGCAAGGGAAATTGACTTTATAGCAAATGACGGAGAGAAAAAGCTGTATATCCAGTCGGCTTTTGCACTGCCCGATGAGGAAAAGGCAATACAGGAGAACAAGCCGTTTTCGCTTACAGGCGATTATTTCCCGAAGATAATAGTACGTCATGATATAACTAAGCGTTGGTATAATGAAAGCGGTGTTCTTAATATAGGAATAGTGGATTTTCTGCTTGATGACAGCATAATATGAGAGTAAATCCATATTTGTGTAACCCCGTTACACAAACCTTGTGCAAAATGCACCACAAAAAGAAATCGCTTATATCTAAAATTCACTAAATTTGAAGATTAACACAAAAATTAGCAATTTGGCTATTGCTTTTTTGAATGCGTTGTGTTATCCTTAGGATACAGAAAACACCAAGGGCAACAGAAAAGGTGCTGAGAAGAAATTCTTCGGCATATATTTATTCTGAAGACCCACGGGGAATTTTGGATTTAACGGCGCAGACCGTTAAACATAAAAAACTTTTACATATTTCAAGGAGGTAATTTCCATGATAAAGAAATTACAGAAACTGAAAGCCAAGAAAGGCTTCACACTGGTCGAGCTGATCGTTGTTATCGCTATCATCGGCGTACTCGCAGCTATCCTCATCCCCACAATGCTGGGCTTCGTTACTTCTTCAAGAGTAACATCAGCTAACTCAACAGCAGCTTCAATCAAGAGCCAGATCGGCAACTTCTTAACAGATGCTGATACAGCAGGCTACGGCATGAAGCAGGCTACCAGCGCTAAGGCTTCATTCGTTTTTGAAGTTACAGGCGGCGGTTGGAAAATGACAATCGGTAACGGTATGACAGCTGACGGCACAGGCGCAGCTGCATTTAAGTCAGGCTCTAAGTCGTGGGTTTCTGACGCAGTTAATAACATTAAGGCTAACGAAGGCAACAAGGCTACAGCAGCAAATGCTAACACTCTCCTCTGCATGGAGATTGCTAACCTGTTCCCCGACATCAAGACAGCTTACATAGTTGCTCACTGCGAAGCAGGTAAGTGCCTCTACGTTGCATACACAGCTGATTCTTCAACAGCTATTGCAATTCCTACATTAACTCAGTTCCAGAACGGTAACGCTCCCTGGGATACAAAGACAGCAGGTATCACATCTGACGGTTACACAGTAGGTACAGCTCCCGCTCTCGGACTTGGTACAGGCGCAGCATCATCAACGTAATAGTTATTGATAGATGAGTCAATACATTAAGTAAACTTGTTATCCCCCCGACGGGTGACTGTCGGGGGATACTTGTTATGGTGGGATATGAGTAAAAAGGAAAGATTGATTTTAATTGTCGGCATAGCGGTTATTCTGATATGCACTGTGTTTGTGCTGTTTATGCTTGACCGTTCTTCTGTAATCAGAATTTTCCCTCGTCCTGCTCCGAAGCAGGAAAAAGTGATACAGCTTGACAATCTCGGCTCGGCTGATACCCCGACAGGAAAAACCGCAATAATCACCATATTTTGTGATGATAAGCTGACAAAGTGGGATTTCGGCAAGGAAACGGATACGGCACGGAGAAAAAATGTGTTAAAGTCTGTCGAAATCGCTTCTGAATGGCTTATGGAACAGGCACAGAAATATAATAAGGACTTATCTGTAGCTTATCCTGCCGATGAAAACAGCGATTTATATTATCAGACCGCATTTGATGATGTGGTTTGCGACAGCCTTGCAGACCGTGAGAAAACCTCATATTATCAATACATAGAGAAGAATGTTGATGTAGACGGTATAAAAAAGAAATACGGCTGTGAGAATATAATTTATCTGCTTTTCGCCAACGAATATGACGAAAGCAGGGAAGACGAGCTGAATATAGGGATAAATGCGTATGCTGTT
>Ga0129312_1001021_pt1 | contig 18367 bp, 12 predicted proteins | sample O827metagenome_FD_94434 | JGI IMG/M metagenome (GOLD analysis project Ga0129312, IMG submission 94434) | Orangutan group fecal microbial communities from Wisconsin, USA - O827 metagenome | ecosystem: Host-associated > Mammals > Digestive system > Large intestine > Fecal | place: USA: Wisconsin... | reverse complement strand
TGTCAGCTAATCCAGCTAACATTTTCGAACGCTTTGAAGCCCGTCGCCAAGAGGATTTGAACCTCCGACCCCTCGCTTAGGAGGCGAGTGCTCTATCCAGCTGAGCTATGACGACATATAAATTTTTCACAACAAATATTGTACTATAATTATTCCCAAATTACAAGATTTAATTTTTCATTTTTTTCAACCTTGAATGAAATTTTAAACCTCCCTTGTTGACATTTAGCCTCTCCTACAAAGTGGAAGTTAGTCTTACAAAGTAGAATTACTTTTATAAGTGATCAATCTTTTTTTGCAAAAGTTATTCTTCACTCTATGACCAGCAATATGCTTTATGATGCACGGAAATCCTTCTTTACATGATATTGCACCGCAATTCCCGTGTTTTTGTGGCTTTCGCTTGTCAGAAACATCTAGCGGAATATCATCTGTGGACCGTAACCCATAAAATTATCTCGCAGTTTATCAGAAAGCACTTATACTGCTGTCTCCACCTACTGCTTATTACTTTTTGCAACCTTGCAGGGACTTTCCTGATTTGGTTAACCATCATAACGGGGTTATGTTCCACGTGAAACATAACCCCATCTGTGAAACAGACCGGTTCTGTTATTTCTGATCCGCTATCCTGCAGGATTTATCAATCCAGATCCTCTCCGTTAGAAGCAATGACTTTTTTGTACCAATCAAAGCTCTTTTTCTTAAATCTCTTCAGAGTTCCGTTTCCTTCATTGTCACGGTCAACATAAATGAATCCATATCTCTTCTTCATCTCTCCGGTTCCTGCACTTACAAGATCTATAGGTCCCCAGGTTGTATAGCCAAGAAGATCAATGCCATCCTCTGTGACAGCATCCCTCATAACCTTGATATGCTCACGGAGATAGTCAATACGGTAGTCATCCTCTACTGTCATCTCTCCGTCTGATCCCTGAACTGGTTTGTCAATTGCTCCAAGTCCGTTTTCAACTACAAAAAGCGGTTTCTGGTAACGATCATACATATAATTCATAGTGATTCGAAGTCCCAGCGGATCGATCTGCCATCCCCACTCGCTCTCCTTCAGATACGGATTCTTTACAGATGCAAAGATATTTCCGGAAGTCATTCCTGTTACCTCCGGATCTGCACTTGCACAGCGGCTGGAATAATAGGAAAATGAAACGAAATCTACAGTGTTGTTTTTCAGCAGCTCCTTATCCCCCTCTTCCATTACAGGTGTTACACCAAGACGCTCCATCTTTTTCAGTGCATATGCTGGATATTCCCCTCTTGACTGTACATCAATAAAGAAGTAGCTGTCTCTGTCTTCACAAATTCCTGCCCATACATCCTTTGGATTGCAGGTATATGGATAATAATTTCCTGCTGCAAGCATACAGCCTACTTTATTCTCCGGATCAACCTCATGGGCAATCTTCGTTGCAATAGCACTTGCTACCAGCTCATGATGCGCAGCCTGATACTCAACCTTTAACTGATCTTCCCCTTCTTCAAAGCAAAGGCCAGCTCCCATAAACGGGGCATGAAGGATCATATTGATCTCATTAAATGTCAGCCAATATTTTACAAGACCTTTATAACGACGGAAAATAACATTGCACAGATTTTCATAAAAGCCTATCAGCTTACGGTTGCGCCATGCACCATATTTTTCTACCAGATGCATAGGGCAGTCAAAATGTGTAATGGTTACAAGTGGCTCAATGCCATACTTGTGACATTCCTTAAATACATCCTCATAGAACTTAAGGCCTGCCTCGTTGGGCTCACTCTCATCTCCCATAGGAAAAATACGACTCCACGCAATACTCATACGGTATACCTTAAATCCCATTTCACCAAACATTTTGATATCTTCTTTGTAATGATGGTAAAAATCAATAGCATCTTTGGATGGATAAAAATGTTTGTCATCAAAATCAAACATTTTCATTTTTCCTGTGATAACTGCCTCTCTGTCTGTTCCTACCGGTGCCACATCAACGTTTGCACGTCCTCTGCCGCCTTCATCATAGCCACCTTCGCACTGATTAGCAGCCGTTGCTCCACCCCAGAGAAAATCCTTTCTGAATCCCATGATACATCCTCCTTCTTATCGGATCTGTAAATCCGTTTGTACATATTTTATCTTTAGCAGATAAGTCAATCAATCCTATTCTTCTCTGCTACATAATGATAAACATAGTTGCTTCGCAAACTTCCTGCTCATTACCTGTGTAAACAAAAAACGGTTCATATGTTACTTTCACTTATGAAGCTTCATATGAACCGCACTTTATATCAATGTTCTGCCAACGCAGTTCATTGTTTCTTATTTTTCAGACCTCTGTTCAGGCTATGTCAGTCAGATTCAGGTGAAATATACCGCAAAAAGTGCGTACAGATTGCTGAAATGGTTTGTAACACGGACCTAAACATCCCCCGGTCCCCCACTTAATACTCTATGCACTTGAAGTATGGGGACTGCTTATCTACGTTCAAACACAATCTAGTAATGCAGTTGTCCCTGAAGCCAGATAATTCCCTTAAATCTCCGACCAGCTTCTGGCTCTCCCAGAAGATCCTTACAGTTGATGCAGATATCAAACTGCACATCGTTGCTCTCTACCGTAAGCTGACAGATATCCTCTCCTGTCAGGATATTTTTAAACTTCATAACCTCAAGGATCTCACCCATCACATTGTACTGATCACATTCAATTCCGTAAGGCATGAAATAAGAATCCACAATAGAAAAAACATCATCTGTCACAATACGCTGCGAGATCATGGAATAAGTATCCATATCGTCCATTGTAAGGCTTTCCATGGCTTCCTCATCACCATTTCTGGCCGCTGCAATAAGATTACTTCTCTTTTTGGAGATCTCCTGCTCAACCTTCACAGCTTCCTTATCCTTCTGTACAGGAAAAAGAATTTTTCCTTCTGAGGCAAGACCTGAAATTGTCAGTGGACGCTCCCCGCAGTTTTTGATCCCGCGATATTTTTCCTGCATATATTCTGCTGGATTCTGAAGATAAAAGATCAGTGTCACGCCAATCCTGAGATCATCACACGCACCTGCGTAGGATTCTTTCTCAGCATGGCGTTCAACTGTAACTTTTTCCCTTGATGTAATGCCTGTTCCTCTGAAAAAGGGAAAGTAATATTCCACGTGAAATTCTCCCTCTTCATCGTATAAACCACAGACACTGATTCCACAATCACAACCGTAATTCTTGGAAAACTGTACAAAAACTCCCTCCGGATGGTTCTCCACACATACTTTTTCATCATATGTTGAAATTACATCTCGGATGATCTCCTTCACCTGGCTTCTTTTTTTAATATCCGAAAAGCCAACTGCTTTTAAATAACTGTGCACAAGAACACCTCCATGAAAAAGCCTCTGTTTTCCTTACGCGCGAGTCTTTTTCTCAATCTTTGTCATGCCGCCCATGTATGGCTGCAGTGCTTTCGGGATATTTACAGATCCGTCAGCATTCAGGTTATTCTCCAGGAATGCAATTAACATTCTCGGAGGAGCTACTACTGTATTGTTCAGAGTATGTGCAAGATACTTCTTGCCATCTTTTCCGTTTACACGGATCTTCAGACGACGTGCCTGTGCATCTCCAAGATTGGAACAGCTTCCTACCTCAAAGTATTTCTTCTGACGAGGAGACCATGCCTCAACATCCAGAGATTTTACTTTAAGGTCTGCAAGGTCACCGGAGCAGCACTCAAGTGTACGAACCGGAATATCAAGAGAACGGAACAGATCGACTGTGTTCTGCCACAGTTTGTCGAACCACATTTTACTTTCTTCCGGCTTGCAGACAACGATCATCTCCTGCTTCTCGAACTGATGGATACGGTAAACACCTCTCTCCTCAAGTCCGTGAGCACCCTTCTCTTTACGGAAACATGGTGAATAGCTTGTAAGTGTTTTTGGAAGTTCCTCCTCAGGAATGATCTGATCAATAAATTTACCGATCATGGAATGCTCACTTGTACCGATCAGGTAAAGGTCCTCACCCTCGATCTTGTACATCATAGCATCCATCTCAGCAAAACTCATAACACCTGTAACAACATTGCTTCTGATCATGAAAGGTGGTACACAGTAAGTAAATCCGCGGTTGATCATGAAATCTCTTGCATAGGAGATAACTGCGGAATGGAGACGCGCAATATCTCCCATCAGATAATAGAATCCATTACCTGCAACACGTCTTGCACTGTCAAGATCGATTCCGTCAAAGTTTTCCATAATGTCAGTATGATATGGAACCTCAAAATCCGGAACAACCGGCTCGCCGAATTTCTCAATCTCAACATTCTCGCTGTCATCTTTACCAATCGGTACAGATGGATCAATGATGTTTGGAATTACCATCATATTTTTAAGAAGTTCTTCCTCAACTTCTTTTTCTCTCTGTGAAAGCTCCTCAATACGGTTTCCGGATGCGGCAACCTGTTTCTTAACTTCTTCTGCTTCTTCTCTCTTGCCCTGGCCCATCAACGCACCAATCTGTTTGGAGATCTTGTTTCTCTCAGCTCTTAAAGCCTCAACCTCCTGCTTGATCTCTCTGTTCTCTTTATCAAGCTCCAGTACTTTGTCAACCAGCTCCAGCTTATTATCCTGGAATTTGTTGCGGATATTCTGTTTTACAACCTCTGGATTTTCTCTCACAAACTTAATGTCTAACATGATATTCCTCCTGTATTATAGATATTCTTCATCTCTGCTTTATTGAAGTTACTCTTTTTCAATATTTCCAAGTCCAAAGTTTACTGCTTTTCTCAAAGCTTCAACTTCTTCCTGACTGAGAACTACATAAGATTCGCCTTTTACGATTTCCTTCAGATAAAGGAAACAGTTGTCACGGCTGTGCACAGCATTCAGAATCAATCCTGAATTATTTTTGTCAAGAAGTGCAAGAGCAAAACTTAACTTTCCTCCTACATCATCAAAAGCATCATATTTTTCAATTCCATATTTGCTGAACATAACATTCAGATTCTTTTTTATGGAGCTGATGGTGTGCTCATGATCTTCTTTAGCCTCATAGAGACGGTCAATCTGTGCAAATTTTCTTACGAAAACTTTTTCCAGGGATTTTGCATCTGTGCCCTTCATGAACATCTTATATTTTCTTTCAAGACGACTGAGGCGCATATTACTGCTGACAACATTGACCAGAAGAATGATCGTAAGTATCAGTAATATGATAATGATAATCCCGGAATCAATTCCCATACTTTCAAAAATCCCGCTCATTATACCTCCTAACTGATGTTTCTTTTATATGCTGTTACTCCGACATTCGCTTCGCGATCCGTCAGTGAGTGCTCCGCTCTCACTGTCGTAAGCCGCCCCTCTCGGGGCTGCTTACAGGCGTTCAAACAGCTCAATTATTCTTTCCAGTTCATCTCTGGAATAGTATTCAATTTCTATTTTACCTCTGTTATTCTTCTTTCGGTTTATGAACACCTTTGATCCGATGATCTCCTTCATCCTTTCTTCCAGGCTTTCATAAACTGCATCTTCTGCTGTATTTTTATCCTCTGCAGATTTTTTGGACGGATTTACAAGGTTTTTTACCAGCTTTTCTGTCTCTCTGACACTGAGCTTGTTGTCAAAAACTTTCATAGCTGTTGATTCCTGTAATTTTGCATCGGAAATACCCAGAAGTGCTCTGGCATGTCCTGCGGAGATCAGGTCCTCCACAACCATCTCCTGAACCTTATCTGTAAGCTTAAGAAGTCGCATGGAGTTTGTCACTGCAGTTCTGCTCTTGGCAACTCGGTCTGCGATCTCGTCCTGTTTCAGATGAAATTCCTCCATGAGACGTTTATATGCCATGGCTTCCTCTATGGGATTCAGGTCTTCCCGCTGAATATTTTCGATCAGTGAAATCTCCACGATCTCCTGCTCAGAAAATTCCTTCACTATAACCGGAATCTCTTTTAATCCAGCAAGTTTTGCTGCTCTCCAGCGTCTTTCTCCTGCTATGATCTCAAAATAGTCCTTTTTATCGGACACTAGCAGCGGTTGCAAAACACCGTACTGTTTAATGGACTCTGCCAGTTCCAACAGTGAATCCTCATCAAACTGTCTTCTTGGCTGACTCAGATTCGGTTCAACACTTGTGATCTTAACAAGACGTTCCCCTGTAGATTCCTTTACGGATGATACAGTTCGAGTTTTTTTACTTTCCGGCTTTGCCTTAGTGGAACTGTCTCTGACACTACCTGATTTATTTGGAATCAGTGCGTCCAGTCCTTTTCCCAGACCGCCTGTCCTTCTTGCAGCCATTATTCACCCTCCCTGTTAATTACTTCTTCAGCCAAAAGTCTGTAACTCTCAGCTCCTGTAGATCGTGGATCATAAAGATTAATAGGTTTTCCGTAACTTGGTGCTTCTGCAAGTCGTACATTTCTCGGAATGATCGTCTTATAGATATTCTGGTCAAGATTATCCTTTACATTCTCTACTACCTGTAAAGAAAGATTAGTTCTTGCATCATACATTGTAAATACAACGCCCTCAATCTTCAAGCGTTTATTTAAACGATCCCTTACAAGTTCAATAGTATGTATCAACTGTGAAAGACCCTCCAGTGCATAATACTCACACTGAATCGGAACCAGCACTGATGTGGCTGCTGTCAGAGCATTGATGGTCAGCATACTTAATGACGGTGGACAATCCATAATTATGTAATCATATCTACGGCGAAGTTTGTCTGTTATTTTTTTCAAAATAAACTCTTTGTCTTCAATTCCAATAAGCTCGATTTCAGATCCGGAAAGATTCATATTCGACGGAATAAGATCCAGATTTTCCACTACATTTTTGATAACTGTATCTTTTATCTCTGCTTCCCCAAGGAGAAGCTCATACAGGGTATTTTCTACTGAATTCTTGTCAACCCCAAGTCCGCTTGTTGTATTTCCCTGCGGATCTATGTCGATTGCCAGGACTTTCTTCCCTTTTTCGGCAAGACAGGCCGATAAATTAATTGCTGTTGTTGACTTTCCAACCCCGCCTTTCTGGTTGGCAACTGCAATAATTCGTCCCATTTTACCCCTCCTTTTTACTCTTTATTTAAGGATTTTTTTGCTCATTATGAGTATTATAACACTTTTGTTTTTGTTCTGCTACAAAATGTTCCACGTGAAACATAGAAAAACCACTTTGAATTATTTTATTTATTGTATAGTATACCCAATTCCCATTTTTTTTACTCTGTACGTAATTTTATGCTTCTTCGATGATACATCACATCCACCCAATATACAGTCATAATTTTATATTTCATATAAATATGTTTCACGTGCAGCGTTGAACATGAATAAGTGTATTTCCCACAAAATATTTGTAAATATCAGCATTATATCGTATAATATATATACAAATGTTTTCAAGATTTACAGCAGTTTACCTACATCAAAAAGTCTCTGGCCAGACCTTTTCTGGCTGTTTCTTTCTCTATCGGAACTGCAATAAGTAATCTCAGGAGGATTCAGATGAAAAAACATGGACATAAATTACTGACAATCGCTGCTTTACTCAGTACAGCAACCGGAATTATTCATCTTGCAAATAAGTTTATAGATGCTACCTCTCAGTTAAAAGAAATGCTGGACACTTCCAGTCCCAAGACTTACGAATGGCGTTTCGGAAATGTCTACTATACCAAACAGGGACAGGGCAGTCCTGTACTTCTTGTGCATGACATCATTCCCGGATGTTCCGGATATGAATGGAATAAAATATCCAGTCAGCTTGCTACAGAACACACCGTTTATACTATTGATCTTCTTGGCTGTGGACGTTCTGAAAAGCCAGAGATCACCTACACCAACTTTGTTTTTGTTCAACTTCTCTGTGACTTTGTAAAAAAGGTCATCGGAGAAAAAACAACCATCATTGCCAGTGGCTTTTCCGGTTCTTTTGCCATGATGGCTTATCGCAACGATCCAGATTCTTTCCGAAAAATCTTTCTTATTAATCCGCCAAGCCTCAGTTCACTGAAGCAGATGCCCTGTGAGGATAATAAATTTTATAAATACCTGATCGAGTCCCCGATCTTCGGAACTCTTATCTATCACATGATAACAGCAAGGGAAAGTATCGGCAATCTCTTTATGGAAAACATGTTTTACAATCCATTCCATGTATCAGACGATATCATTGATACTTATTATGAATCCGCACATAAAGGCGGTGCATCTGCCAAATATCTGTACTCCAGCTATGTAGGCAAATACATGAATATCAGTATCAATAATGCTGTATCTTCCGCGGATATCTGCATTTACATTATTTCAGGGTGTAAAGAGCCTAACTGCTCTTCTATTACTGCTGAATATCAGAAACTGAATTCTTCTATCGAAACAGCTACTATTCCGGATACAAAACACCTGCCTCATCTGGAAGCACCGGAACAGTTCCTTGAACAGCTTGGAATTTTTCTGTAAATAATTTTGTTTACTGAAGAGTTTTACCGACATAATTTCTCACCACAACAGAGTATATTTGAAATAGTCTTTCTGCAAGATATGCGTCACTATTTGCGGACGTATATCTTACCGAAATGATTTTTTCAAACAAGCGCTACAGCATAATCTGTCCCGGTCAGGCTTTTTATGTCACAGCAATATTACCAAATATTACAAAGTAATTATTCATGACAGAAAAACACTCCTGCCGGCAGACTCATCCGCTTACGTCGGATAGCTTCAACAATATATTTACCCAAAAATAAAAATACCCACATTTACTGCCACCGTCTGGCTGGTCTGTAAATGTGGGCGTTTTATTCTTATCTTAATGCCTGTTCCAAATACATATGTGTTGTATTGTCAATCAGCTTATGGGTCAGCTCTGCCATATGCTCTGTAGATTCCTGATTCTCTGATGAAAGCCAGGTCTTGATCATTCCCACACATCCGTTAAGACAGAATGCATAGGCATATTCGATATCCCGGTTATTCTTGGGAAGTCTGCTGGAAAGTCTGTGCAAAACAGTTTCTGCAATTAATTTCTCAATTCTGCTTACAAATGCCATATCTCCATTTTTTCCCAGAAGCGCAATACAGATATCCTTATTATCATCCAGTATGGAAAATATCTGTTCAATAAAAGGATAAGACCCTTCTTTATTATTGATGGGATCCAGCGGATAATTCTCCATAATCTGAGTTATCTCATCCATCAGCTCTCCTTCTATCTTCTCCAGCATCTGATAAATGTCTGTATAATGAAGATAAAATGTGGAACGGTTAATATCAACTTCCTCCACCAGCTCCTTGACAGTTATTTCCTTAATACTCTTCTTCTGCATCAGTCTGGCCAGGCCTGCACGTAGCTGTGCCTTGGTCTTACGTACTCTTCTATCCACTTTCTCTGCCATTGTAATTTCCCCCTGTCATTTCCCTTTAAACGGATATCCTCTGCAGCACTCTTAAGCCTTTATATTATACCCATCCTTAAACCTTATTAAATCGGATATTCGTATTCCGTCCTGCTGCACACTCATTGTATTTTTTAATAATAAACATTTTTTATATTTATGTCTATTAATAAACATACAATGGTAAATTTAATGGTTGTATCTGTTTTCTGTGTTTAGTATAATACACCTCGTAAAGAAAATCAACACTTTGTTTAATAATAGATTTCGAAACTATTAATCAATTAATGCACTATTAATAGATTTGAACACTATTAATCAAACAAGATTTGATTAATCAACTTTTATAACTTAATAAAGTAGAAAGGGATAGCTATGATCAAAAACGAATGGAAAAGCTTACTTCGTAACAAACTTATGCTTATTGTAGTAATCGCCATTATCGTAATTCCGATCATCTATGCAGGTCTGTTTTTGAAGTCCATGTGGGATCCTTATGGAAGTGTCAGCAACCTTCCGGTGGCCGTGGTCAACGAAGATCAGCCTGTAGAATACAACGGAAAGACGTTAACGGTAGGACAGAATCTTGTTGACAACCTGAAAGACAATGATTCTATGGCATTTAACTTTGTAGACAGCCGTACAGCAGAAGAGGGTCTGGCAAATGGTACCTATTACATGGTAATTACCATTCCGGATAACTTTTCAGCAAATGCAGCTACACTGATGGATGATACTCCACAGAAAATGGAGCTTAAATATGAGACTAATCCCGGAACCAACTACATTGCATCCAAGCTCAGCGAAACAGCCGCTTTGAAGCTTCGTGATGAGGTTGCCTCCCAGGTTACACAGACATACACAGAAACAGTTTTTGATTCCATTTCAGAAGCCGGCGATGGTTTCCAGGAAGCGGCTGATGGTTCTTCAGAGCTGAAAGACGGTATTTCAGAAGCCGCAGATGGCAACAAGACCATTACCAAGAACCTGAAAAAGCTTTCTACCAGTACTCTTACATTTGTAAGTGGTGCAGAAACTCTTACCGAAGGACTGAAAACTTATACAGACGGTGTTTCCGAGGTAAACAGTGGTGCAAAACAGCTCGACAGCGGTGCAAAACAGCTCGACAGCGGTGCAAAACAGCTTGACAGTGGTGTAAGTACCCTGACAGAAAAAATCCCTGAACTGACTGATGGTGTAGACGCACTGAATGAAGGTGTTAAAAGCTATACTGATGGCGTTGCCCAGTTAAATGAGAACTCCGATGCTCTCAAATCCGGTGCAAGCAGCCTTGAGTCCGGTGCAAAAGCACTGAGCGAGGGTATCAACACTCTCTCCTCTGGTGCAAAACAGTATGTAAGTGGTGCTGATTCTCTTGCAGATGGTACAACCGCTTATGTCAAAGGTGCCGAACAGCTTGCTGCCGGTGCCAAACAGCTTGCCGGACTGGAAAAACTCGGAGATGTTTCCAATGGTATTTCTCAGTTAAATGCAGCCGTTTCTACAGGTTCTGATGATTCCGCTTCTCTTGTATCCGGTACTCAGCAGCTTCAGGATGGTCTGGGCCAGCTTTATACTCAGGTTTCTGCTCTTGAAGGCAGCACAACCGAAGAATCTTTCAACAAACTTGCTGCTGGCCTTAATAATGCAAAAACTGGTATGCAGAATGCCAGCTCAGGTATGACTGGTGCAGCAACCGGTATGACAAATGCGGCAACCGGTATCACAAACGCAGCAACTGGTATTTCCAATGCAGCTTCAGGTATTGACAATGCAGCAGGTGTTATCCGCACTACCAGTGATCAGATTTCAACAACACTGGTAGCAGGTATTGATGGTATCTCCTCCCAGTTTGATTCAGTAGGAGAATCTGTTGGTACCATCCTGACTCAGTATGGACAGGCAACAACTGATGCCCTTACAAGTGCCAATACCCAGATCAGTTCCGCACAGACAACAATGTCTGATGCTGCCAGCGCTCTTGCTGCTATTCAGGCAAGTGCATCTGAGGACGGTACAATATCTGCCGAAAGTCTCAGCGATGTGATCAACACATTAAATGAAGCTGCCGGAAGCATGCAGGGCGTTGATGGTTCCTATATGTCTGCTTATGCAGATCAGGTATCTCAGCTTTCCAGTGGTGTCTCCTCTCAGCTTTCATCTGCAAAGGAAACTCTCAGCGGCGCGGCTGCAAACCTTACTGCTGTAGCAGATGGTCTGAATCAGGGTGCTGATTCCTTATCCGGTGGTGTAACTGAACTGAACAATGGTGCGGCAGCTCTGAATGAAGGTGCTTCTACCATGACACAGGGAGCAGACAGCATGAACGCTGGTGCACAGCAGATGGCTGCAGGTGCAGAACAGATTCCAAGTGTTTCATCCGACACTCTTTCACAGCTTACCGCTGGTGTAAAGCAGATATATGATGGTTCCAAACAGGTCAACTCCGGAACAAAAGCTGTTTCAGCCGCTCTGGGTACTCTGGAAACAAGTACTTCCTCATTCCCACAGGCTGCTGCCGGTATCAAAGCTCTCAACAACGGATTTGATACTCTCACAGCAAATAACAAGACTCTTACTGATGGTGCTTCAAATCTTAAGAAAGCCGGTAAACAGATCACTGCAGGACTTCCGCAGGTAACATCCGGTGCCAAACAGTTAGCTGATGGTTCCAAAACTCTTACTTCCGGAATCAAGACTTATACTGATGGAGTTGCTACTCTCGCATCCAACAGCAAGGCTCTTACTGATGGTACAAGCCAGCTCTCTACAGGAGCCAAGACTCTGGCAAGCGGAGCTACACAGCTTGCTGATGGTACCAAGACTCTTTCAAGCGGTACATCCTCACTTGTAAGTGGTACATCTTCACTTGTAAGTGGTACAAACCAGCTTGTAAGTAACAACAACAAACTTAACAGTGGTGCCAAACAGCTTGCAAGCGGAGCAGCTCAGATCCAGAGCGGTTCTTCACAGTTATATGATGGTTCCAGGACACTTGGTTCCGGTATGACAAAGCTTAAGGATGGTTCTGCTACTCTTACAACAAGTCTCAGTGATGGAGCTAAAGAAGTTAAAGATAACACAGCAAGTGATGATACTATTGAAATGTTTGCAACACCTGTAAAAGAAACAGAAACCAAATTAACAGATGTCCCGAATAACGGACACGCAATGGCACCTTATATGATGTCTGTAGGTCTTTGGGTCGGTGCTCTGGCATTCTGCCTGATGTATCCTCTGGCTCAGTATAAAGGAAAACTGAAATCCGGTTTTGCATGGTGGGCAAGTAAAGCCTCCGTACTTTATCCGGTAGCGATCCTTCAGGGATTTTCTCTGATCGTCCTGTTAAATAAGATTGACGGATTTACCCCGGCGAAAATGACAAAAACCATATTGTTCGCCTGCCTGGCAGCAATGACCTTTACCTCTATCATGTATTTCTTCAACATTACATTTGGTAAGGTCGGAAGCTTCCTGATGCTGGTATTCATGGTAGTCCAGCTTGCCGGTTCCGCAGGAACTTACCCGGTTGAAATTTCACCTGAGTTTGTTTCCAGGATTCACGCTTACCTGCCATTTACCTATACAGTCGATGCATTCCGTGCAACCATCAGTGGTGGCAGAAGCATTACAACTTCAGTTATTGTAATGGTAGTATTGTTTATCGTATTTACAATACTGACAATCCTTCAGTTCAATTTCATGACCAGACGTAAGAAGGCAAACAAATCAGTCCTCTTTGACTGGCTGGAAGAAAGAGGATTGGCATAACATCTGATAACCTGTAGAAGCACCCCCGAAACTTCTACTGGATATAAAAAAATCCGTGGCAGAATAAATTTCTGTCGCGGATTTTTTATTATGTCATGCAGACGCCAGAGCCTGTGTCAAGAGGATATTCGCAATCCGCTTCGCTACTTGCTCATAACCAAATAACTGCTCCGCAGTTTATCAGGAGGAGTGCAAGCAAGTCCCCACCCACTGCTTATTGCTTTCCGCAATAGAAGCAGGGGACTTACTTGATTTGGTTAAACAAACGCCCCGGCACTCATTGGAATGCCGGGGCGCTCTGCACACTTGAAGTGGGGAACTGCTTATCTGCGTTCAGATGTTTTCCACTCTGATGTTTATTCCTCTTCTGCACTTTCTGTTACAGATGGTGTTTCTGTTGCTTCTGCTTCTTCTGTATCTGATGTATCCTGTGATTCTGAAGTATCAGATTCTGTTTCATTGTTTCCAGCCATTGCCTGATATGCAGAAAACATTTCCTTTACATTCATCTTATTTACAAGAAATACTTTGCTGTCTACCACGGCTGCGTAATAGTTGGTATCATATGCATAATAGGATACTGTCATTTCTTTTCCATCTGTGTCTGTAAATGTTGCTGTCATTTCCGGATCTGTGGATGGGGTATACTCCTCTGTGAGACGTTTCTGTGCTGCCATATTGGTAAGTTTGTTATAGAATATAGTAAATACACTCTTGCTGTCATCCAGCTCCTCACCATTAAGTTTATAGGTCACTGTTTCTTTATCGTTTCCATCATCATCCGTAGATGTTTCACGTGAAACATTAACGGTATTTGTTTCACCGTTGTATGTCACCTGAAGCTGATCCAGATTATTAACAGACAGATAGCTTACGATCAGTGACCAGAGATCTGATGCTTCTTTATCGATCACAGAGTTCAATGTATCGTTGGACATTGTATATACTTCTTTATTGTCCGTAGTTACATATCTGGAATCACTGTCAGTCTCATCACCTACGTAGAGGACAAGCTGCTTCTCCACAGTCTCTGTTTTCTTCTCATCAGAAGAATCTGTATCAGATGTATCGCTTTCATCTGAACTGTCCGCAGATATTGTGTCCGCAGTACTACTCTCTGAATCTTCTGCTTCGGCATCATCGCTGCTGTCTGAGGAATCCTCACTTTCAACTTCTTCTGTATAATCCACAGTTACTGTCGCATAAGGTTTATCCAAACCATACTGTGAAAGATCCTCTGCATTGTAATTTACGAATTCATCAAATGCCATGCTTCCAAATGTAGAAGTTACAGTTCCTGCTGCCGAGGAATCCGCCTCTTCTGTGTCATCACCGAAAGTCACATTCCAAGTGGAACTGTCGCTGTCTTCTTCCAGTGTATAAGATTTCTTTCCCTCCACCTGGACTTTTTTGATAGCAGATGTATCAATACCTGGGAAAGTCTCGCTCTCTGCATAATCGTAAAGAGACTTCATAAATGGTGAAATGGAATCTGCTGCCACTACATATACAGTCTTGTCATCATCATCCTTCGTAATGTAATACTGGCTTGTGGAAGTATTCTCATCACCAACACAGATCCTTGTTGTTGTATCATCTGTTTTTACTGTAATAGTATTTGCCGGTGAATCCAGGCCATATTCACTGAGATCCTCCACATCATTGAGAACCCTGTCTGCCTTTACATCTTTCAGAGCCTCTGCTGTGGTATCCATGGTTGACTGATTCACAGGAAATCCTGCATCATTTTTGTCAACCCAGTTATCACTTTCTTTTTCAAAGGTTGTATTCTCTTTATCAATGATAAATTCCAGGGATTTGATATCATCCAGCGCAATAGCCAGAACATCTGTCTTGCTGTCTTCTTCACTGCTCTCCTCTTTTTCCTGTTTCGCCACGTAGGTTTTTACACCTGCGTAGGCTCCACAGAGAACGGCAAGAACAACAACCGAAGAAACAAGCTTTACTGATTTTTTCTTCATTATGCTTTTCTCCTCTTAAACCAGATAACAAATCCTGCAATAAGGAAGATTCCAGGGATAATGCCGATGGTACAGATCTTCCAGAAGCTTGCATCATAATCTGTGATCGTCAGATAAGAAGTCTGAAGACTCTTGGATGGAATGGAAACCGAACTGCTGTCTTCTGTCTTTGTCATCCAACTGAGTGATTCTACAAGAAGCTTGTCATTTCCACCGGATACCATCTGGTCCACCTGACTGTCCATAATATTAGCAGTGGAATAATAAACGATCTGAGTTTCCTTATCATCGTCAAGGGTTTCTGTAATGGCCACACCCAGGTCAAATGGACCATCAACGTCTCCATCCTCTTTATCCATCTGGCTGCTGCTCATGTCTGTCTTTGAATATGCACTGTCTGATGTTGTAAGGATACTGTCGATCGTCACTGTATCTCTCACATCATCTGTTTTCTGGATACCCTGTGCATACGGTGCAAGTACGTAATATTTGCCTGATGCTGATTCAGAGCTTGCATCTGTACTGTTGATCGTCGGTACAAGATAATATGGCATCTGCATTGCGTAATGCTGGTTATCTCCCTCAAACACAATACCATCTGCACGTTTCACACCATAGTTTTCAAGGATCGCATCAAAGTTCGGTGTTTTCTCCTCGTTATAATCGGAAAAGATCATAGCTTTTCCACCGTTTTCCAGGTACTCAAGAATAGCTGTCTTCTCATCATCTGAAATATCACTTGTAGGAGAAATGATCATCAGGCAATCTGTATCATTCGGAACGCTTCCCTCTGTAAGAAGGTTCAGAGATTTTACATCAATGTTTGCTTTCTGAACAGCCTCTTTTAGAGAAGAATCCAGTTCTTTCTCTCCGTGTCCCTCCAGTGTATAAAGTACCGGAAGATTTTCAGATGTAACATATCCGATTGCACTGGTGATCTGACCTTCACCGTCAAATCCGGTAGTTTCCTGCTGATAGGTGTTATAGTTGATGGATGATTCATACATGTCACTGTATTTGACAACTTTGTTTCTGTCACCGCAGACAACGATCAGACTGTTGGCAGCAAGATCATCACTGGTATATTCAGATGTAAATTTAGGATTTACAACCGGATCTTTTACTTCAACTTTGAGATGTTTGGACTCATCTTCATAACGTTTCAGAAGATTGGTAATATTTTCATCTTCAGATCCGCTCTGTACTACCTGATAGATTGTTACATCTTTATCCAGATCTTTCAGAACCTTTTTTGTCTCATCACCAATGGTATAAAGTTTGGACTCACTTACATCGATCTGTGAGTACTTGGTGGGAATCGTTCCCACAATAAGATTGAGCACTACAACAATTACAATAAAAACAACTGCCATTGCCATACTATAGGAACCGTTTTTCAGATGTTTTTTGCTGATGGTTCCCACAAGCTTCTTAGGATCCGGCTTTCCAATTTTTGGTTTTTTTATGTTTAATTTCATTTTCGGTCACCCCCTCTTAATTCCAGCGTCTTTTCTGAATAGACTGCGTTGTAAGAAACAGGCATACTGCTGATACGGAAATAAAATAAACAATTCCTGTAATATCAAACACGCCATTTGTGAAATTCTCGTAATGTCCGCTTAAGTTAAATACATCAAGCACTTTCTGGATACCTCCCTGGAAAATGCTGGATTTAACCAGATATACGATCACAAGAGCAACCTCGCCGATGATTCCTACCACAGCGGAGATCAGAACATTTTTGATCATTGTATAAATAATGATCGCTGCTGCCAGGATCAGAAGACCAAATGCAACAGCCGTGGACATGGACGCCTGTGAAAAGAAGGATGAAATTCCATTCATCATATAAAATGAAAACAGCAGGACAAAAGTAAGTACTGCCGCAATTACCTGGCTTTCTGTCAGTGCTGACATGAAAACTCCAATTGCCAGATTTGCACATCCCAGAAGGAAAAATCCCAGGATTGCAGTATAGGCTGTTCCGAATGATACAGTTCCAAACTGTGACATGATCAGTGGATAAAAGCAGATGACCAGCATCGGAATCGCAAAAACAGTTACAAGTGCCAGATATTTTCCAACCACGATCTCCCAAACGGAAACTGGTGCAGTCAGAAGAAGCTGATCTGTTTTCTGCTTACGCTCTTCTGCAAGTACACGCATGGACAGGATCGGTACTCCAATGAGGAACACGAATGTCAGAGAGCTCAAAGTATATTCAAACTTGGGATAGGAAGCTGTAAGCTGGTATGCTGAAAAATAAATTCCGGTAAGAACCAGTACAAAAAACATGAACAGATATCCGACCATGGATGTCAGATAACTTTTCAGTTCTCTTTTATAAATCGCTGTCATGATGGATTCCCCTCCTTTTTGTCATCAGCTTTTACTTCACTGTTTTCTTCAGGAATTTCGACCTTATCTTCTTTTTTGTCACTGACCGGCTTCCAGGTTTCTTTTTTATCTGAAGGTTCATGATCTTTCTTTTCGCCTTCTGTCAGTTCAAGGAATACATCCTCAAGTGAAACTCTCTTAACACCCATTTCAAGGATCGGACACTTTGCTGATGCCATTGCATAAAATACATTTTCACGGATATCTGTGTTTTCTGCCATGGCAACCTTAACGTTCCAGTTACCATTTTTCCCTCCGGATATATCCACCTTATCAACGCCCTCAATTCCCTCTATGGCATCTCTGATCGTAGTCTTTTCACCTTTTGCAGTTATCATAAGGCTGTTGGATCCTGCTGCCAGACGGCTCAGGTTATCCGGTGTATCACTGGCAACCAGTTTGCCGTGGGAAATGATCAGTACATAATCACAAACTGCACTGACCTCTGACAAAATATGGGAACTTAAGATCACTGTATGTTTTTTCTTCAGATTTTTGATCAGTGAACGGATCTCAATGATCTGTTTCGGATCAAGACCAACTGTCGGCTCATCCAGGATGATAATATCCGGATATCCCATGATCGCCTGGGCAAGACCGACTCTCTGACGGTAACCTTTGGACAGGTTTTTGATCAGACGGTTGCTCATACTGGTGATCCCAACCATATCCATGACCTCTTTTATCATGTCTGATTTTTTGTTTTTGGGGATTTTTTTCAGATCTGCCACAAATTTCATGTATTCCAGAACTGTCATATCAAAATAGAGAGGCGGCTGCTCCGGAAGATATCCGATACATTTTTTA
>Ga0129312_1001018_pt1 | contig 18402 bp, 15 predicted proteins | sample O827metagenome_FD_94434 | JGI IMG/M metagenome (GOLD analysis project Ga0129312, IMG submission 94434) | Orangutan group fecal microbial communities from Wisconsin, USA - O827 metagenome | ecosystem: Host-associated > Mammals > Digestive system > Large intestine > Fecal | place: USA: Wisconsin... | reverse complement strand
TTTGCTACGCAAAACGGTCTATTGTCAAAATTTTGCTACGCAAAACCGCCTACAGCGTCAGCGGTCTTCGCTGTTTTTGACCGCCCCGTTTTCTTCGGGGTGCATACTTTGCGGTTCATTGTTCAATCTAAACTTTATGAAAATCATTTCAAGAAATGATTTTCGGAATAATTATTTAATTAACCTTTAATTTATAAAAAGAATAACAAAAATAACCGGTTTTTTCAACAGAAAAGGGACATACCTTTTCAGATATATCCCTTTTTATCTTTATTAATTAACTTTATTATTCTTTTGCCATATTGTCGAGTGAAGGTACTTCTTCTGCATCAACCTTGAACGAAATAAGAAGCTGTTCCTGGCTGACTGCCGAGCCTTCATGCACATATATCTTGTCTACGATACCGTTTACCTTTGAAAGCACTGATGTTTCCATCTTCATTGCCTCGACTGTCATAAGAACCTTGTTCTTTTCTACAACATCGCCCTCTTTTACAAAAATCTTGCTTACTGTTCCGGGGATTGTTGAGCCAAGATGTGCAGGGTTATTCTTATCGGCCTTAAGCTTTCTGTCGCTCTTAACCTCTCTGCTCTTATCGAGTATTCTTACCTCACGCATGATACCGTTGATTTCAAATGTAAGGTTTCTGTATCCGTCTTCGTCGGGCTCGGACATATCAATATATTTTATTGTGATAGCCTTACCTTCTCCGATACGGAGAACTGTTTCTTCGCCTTTTTTAAGTCCGTAGAAGTATACATGGCTGTCAAGACGTGATACATCGTTATAATGCTGGAGATGAGCACAATATTCATCATAAACCTTTGGATAAAGTGCAGATGAAAGAATGTTTCTCATGTTTACCTTATCGAAGTTGAACTTGCTCATAAGCTCTTCGCCCATCTTATCGAAATCGGCAGGAGGAAGAAGCTCGCCGGCACGGCCGTTGATAGGCTTCTGGTCCTTAAGTATAATCTTTGAAAGCTCTTCGGGGAAGCCGCCATCGGGCTGTCCGATAAGTCCTCTGAAATACTCAACTGCTGATTCGGGATATGAAAGATCCTTGCCCTTTTCAAAGATATTATCCTTTGTAAGGCCGTTCTTCTGCATGAATATAGCAAAGTCACCGATTACCTTTGATGAAGGTGTAACCTTTACGATATTTCCGAAAAGCTCGTTTGACTGTTTATAGAGCTCTTTGATATGTTCAAATTCATCGGCAGAGCCCATTTCCTTAACCTGGAAACGAAGGTTTGAATACTGGCCGCCGGGAATTTCGTATTTATATATTTCGGTATTGGGAGTTCTCATATTGCTCTCAAAACCGCTGTACATCTTTCTTACGTCCTCATAGTAACGGCTTAATTCGTTAAGCTCGTCGGGAACAAGCTCTGTATCTCTTTCTGTTCCCTTAAGGGCATAAACAACAGAATTCATTGAAGGCTGGCTTGTGATTGTTGACATTGATTCGATTGCAAGGTCAACTATATCAACTCCGGCTTCTGCTGCCATAAGTACTGTTGAAACGCCGTTTCCTGTTGTGTCATGTGTATGAAGGTGAACAGGAATCTTAAGTTCTTTTTTAAGCTCTGTGAAAAGCTTTTTAGCCGCATAAGGTTTAAGGAGTCCGGCCATATCCTTGATAGCGAATATGTGGCATCCGAGATCTTCGATTTCGTGTGCTTTTTTAAGATAATAGTCGATAGTATATTTCTTTTCATCGGGATTTAAAATATCACCTGTGTAGCAGATTGTACCTTCGACGATTTTTCCTGTTGAAAGAGCAACCTCAATAGGCATCTTCATGTTTTCAATCCAGTTGAGTGAATCGAAAATTCTGAATACATCGACGCCTCTTTCGGCAGAAACCTTGATAAATTCACTTACGACATTATCGGGATAGTTCTGGTAGCCTACTGCATTTGACGCACGAAGAAGCATCTGGATAAGTGTATTGGGCATTGCCGCTCTGAGTTTTTCAAGTCTTACCCAAGGTGATTCCTTAAGGAAACGATATGCAACGTCGAATGTCGCACCGCCCCATGCTTCAACTGAGAATGCGTTTCTCATTGCAACGTTCGTTGCAGGTGCGGCAGTAACAAGATCTTTTGTACGGAAACGTGTAGCAACAAGTGACTGATGTGCATCACGCATTGTTGTATCCGTAACATAAAGTTTTTTGTCGTTAAGTATCTTCTGTGTGAAATCCTTTGCACCAAGCTTAAGGAATTCATCTCTTGCACCGTAAACGGGAATACTTCCGTCATATTTAGGCGGATCAATGGGACCGAAATCCGGTTTATCACCCTTTGATTCATTTACAATTTTATTTCCGATAAATTCTGCGATTTTTGACGCTCTGTCCTTAGAAAGAGTGATGTCAAAAAGCTCAGGTGTTTCTTCGATGAATGTTGTTGTACATTTTCCGCTTCTGAAAACCTCGCTCTGTACAACATTGATAAGGAAAGGAATATTGGTCTTAACACCTCTTATTCGTGTTTCCTTAAGTGCTCTTACGCACTTACGTACTGTTCCTTCAAATGTACGGTCATATGCAATGATCTTAACAAGAAGGCTGTCGTAATAAGGTGTAACCTCTGCTCCGGCAAATATGTTACCACCGTCAAGTCTGATACCGTTTCCGGCAGGTGAACGATAAACCGTAATCTTTCCTGTATCGGGAAGGAAGTTGTTTGCAGGGTCTTCTGTTGTAACTCGAAGCTGAATTGCATGACCGTTGCAGCGGATATCCTCCTGTGACTTAATGCCGACTTTTTCCGAGAAAAGGCTGTAACCTTCGGCAACAAGTATCTGTGTTGTAACAAGGTCAACACCTGTTATCATTTCCGTAACGGTATGCTCTACCTGAATACGGGGATTCATTTCGATAAAGTAATAATTTTCGTTGGCATCAACAAGGAATTCAAGTGTTCCGGCATTGCTGTAACCAACATATTTTGAAAGCTTAACCGCATCAGAGAAAATTCTTCTTCTTGTTTCGTAGCTGATTGAATCCGCAGGTGCAAACTCAACTACCTTCTGATGTCTTCTCTGAACAGAACAGTCACGGTCGAAAAGATGGATTACATTGCCATATTTATCGCCCATAACCTGAACTTCGATATGCTTTGGACTCTTAAGATATTTTTCAATGAAGATTTTGTCATCGCCGAAGGCTTTCTTTGCCTCGTTTTTGGCTTCTTCAAATTCTCTCGGCATATCTTCGGCACAGTTTACGATACGCATACCACGTCCGCCGCCGCCGTTTGATGCCTTAAGCATAACAGGGTAGCCGATTTTTTCGGCAATTTCCGTTACCTCTTCGAGAGATTTAAGTGCATGGTCAACACCCGGAATAATAGGCACTCCGCACTTAATGGCAATCTGTTTAGAGGAGATTTTGTCGCCCATCGCATTCATAGTTGCAACTGTGGGACCGATGAAAGTAATTCCGTTTTTCTCACAGGCTTCTACAAATTCGGGATTTTCGGAAAGAAGTCCGTAACCGGGATGAATAGCGTCTACATTTCTTTCCTTCGCAATTTTAATAATTTCGTTAATGTCAAGATACGCATCAATAGGACCTTTGTTTGGATTGAGCTTATAGCTCTCGTCTGCTTTGGTTCTGAAAGCAGAATATTTGTCCTCCTTAGAAAATACACATACAGACTGTATGCCAAGCTCATTAAGGGCTCTGAAAACACGTATGGCTATTTCACCACGGTTGGCAACAAGCACCTTCTTGAACTCTTTTATCTGTTCCTGCATTATTTTACCCTCCTCCTAAGTTAAGTGTACAACTTAAGTATTAATTTTAATCAGTAGAATTGAGTAAATCAACAATAATTTTCAAATGTTCTAAACTTTTGCATAATTGTATACATTATTTTTTTAGTATGAAAAAATTTTAGTTATTTTTTACTCTTGTTTCACGTTAGATACAAGTTATTATTAATTTTAACTTATATCAATTTACTTTAACGCAATGAATTATTAAAAATGTACATGAATTTTACATTTTTCACATAAACTACGGTTAATTACAGCCAAAAAAATAACGGATAACAGGCTGTTTTTTACCCTAATTATCCGTTATACATATACATTTGTTAATTTATCGGAAATTTGTTTATAAATTCCGTACCCTGTCCTACAACACTTTTGACTTCTATTTTGCCGTGATGAATATCCATAATCCATTTTGCGATGGAAAGTCCAAGACCGTTTCCGGGTATTTCTTTGTTTCTGGATTTATCCACACGATAGAATCTTTCAAAAATATGAGGTATATCTTCGTCCTTTATACCGAAACCATTGTCCTTGACACAAATACAAGCGTAACCGTTTTCTTTATAAAGCTTATACTGAACCTTCTTATTTTCTCCACTGTATTTGAGTGCATTTTCTGTATATATCCACAGCATCTGCTTTATAAGGTCGGGATCGCCGTTTATTATTATATCTTCACTAATATCGGTTTCAACCTCAACCTTTTCGTCCATAACGCTTAAATCCTTTGCTATGTCGTTTACGGCGTCACCGAGTGACATCGGCTGTATCTGTACATGGTTTCTGTGTTGGTCGCTACGTGCAAGGAAAAGAAGGTTTTTAATCATAACCGACATATGCTCGGTTTCCTCAAGTATGCTGTTTACAGCCTCCTGAAGTATTTCCGGATCGTCCTTTCCCCAACGGTTTATAAGGTTTGCATAGCCCTTTATTACCGATATTGGCGTTCTCAGCTCATGTGATGCGTCCGAAACAAATCTCGACTGCTGCTCAAAGGAGCTTTCCAGACGGTCAATCATAGAGTTAAATGTTATCGAAAGCTCTTTAAGCTCGTCATCCGGCCCTTCTATCTCTATTCTTTGACTTAAATCCTCAACGCTTATTTTTTCGGCCGTTTCTCTTATTTTAGTAACAGGTCTTAAAAGAACCTTACTTATATATGCCGAAATAAAGAAGGCAAGCACAATTCCGGCAAGGTCGATATGATAAAGTCTTGTTTCGATATATTTAACAAAACGCATAATATCGGCACTGCTCTTAAAAAGTCTTATGCTGTACATATCGCCTTCATACATAACTTCGTTGTCAACGGTTATATAATCCTTTCCGTCCTTGCTGTATACAGAATATTCATTATCCAACATAAAAGGAAGCTTTACCTTTTCTCCACTGCCATCTGAATCCGGTGCCGAATTTATGTCATCATTCGGGGTACTGCCGGACGGAACATTTTCCGGCTGAATATCCTTTTGTTTGCTTTCGCTGTCGGAAGGCTTAGAAACATTTTCCGGTACATCGTACGCATTATACTCATCGGGCATACGCAGTCCTAAGCTTACATATCTTTCTCCTGTATTTTTATTTTTAATTATATATTCGACAGTATTATCATTGATAAGATCATCTATATTTTCCTCACTAAGCTCGTTTCCTTCGGTAATATATGCCTGTATATGCGACGAGTTTTCTTTAAGTCCTGAAAAAACTATTCCGGCACCTATGCTTCTTGCCGAATAAAGAAATACACAGCTTATGGAAATTATAGTAAATGTGAACAAAAACGTATACAGCACAACAACCTTACCGGTTATTGACATTCTGCCGAACAGACCTCTGTTCTTATTCCTGTTCTTCATCTTTAATATAGTATCCTACTCCTCTGATTGTGTGTATAAATTTTTTGTTATAAGGCTCATCAATTTTACTTCTGAGGTATCTTACATAAACATCAACCACATTTGTTTCACCTATATAATTGTAGCCCCATACCTGGTTGAGTATCTGTTCTCTTGAAAGAACTATATTTTTGCTCTTAAGCAAATAAAGCAGAAGATCGTATTCCTTTTTGGTAAGGTCGATTGTGTCCTCGCCTACCTTAACAAGGTGCTTATCGGCATCAAGAGTTAAATCTCCGCAGGTATATACATTTTTCTGCACAGCCTCCGGTCTTACTCTTTTGAGCGCAACTCTCATTCTTGCCAGAAGCTCCTCAATGGCAAAGGGCTTTGTCATATAATCGTCTGCACCGGAATCAAGACCTGCTACCTTATCAATAACCTCGTCCTTTGCGGTAAGCATTATAATAGGAATTTCGCTCTGTTTTCTTATTCTTCTGCAAATTTCAATTCCATTAAGTCCCGGAAGCATAAGGTCGAGGAGTATAAGGTCATATTCATTTTTCTGGAATTCATCAAAGCCGACACGGCCGTCATGGCAGACCGTAACGTCATAGCCTTCATATTTAAGCTCAAGCTCAACAAATCTTGCCAGCTTAACCTCATCTTCAATAAGAAGTATCTTTTTATTCATAATAAATCCTCTTCTCTAAGAACATACATTATTATTTATATAATTTTATTTATGTAGTCTATAATAACCTAAATTAAATTAATTGTAAATTTGACTTAAATTAAAATTCCGTTAATATTTGAGATTTACAATATTTTTCAGATTTTTACATAGTATATTAATCCATAGTTAGAAAATTATTAATATTTTATAAACATTTGCTTTTAAATTTGCAAATTGTATTTTTATATAGTATAATTATTTTTACTGTTTAGGAGGTTTTACAGATATGAAAATAAAACATACAGCTCTTCTGCTCGCATTTGTGCTTGCTTGCGGAACAATCACTACTTCATGTTCTTCTTCTGACAACACCGTACAGGAGGATACTCTCACAAGCCGTGAAGTAGATTTTTCTAAAATTGGCTTAAAATATACAACACCGGAAAGCTGGCAGGAATACACAAAATCAAACAATATCTATCCTTATTCTTATGAAGAGGATTACAGCCTTGAAAATATAAGATACAATTACATTACGCCGGAGGATTGGAAAACAATCGCAAAATCATCAACCGGCGGAGAAAACATTTCTCTTGATGATTATTTATATCCTATCTGCGAAATTGTAATAGCTCAGACCGAAAACGAATTACAGCTTTACGACTCGGGACTTTACAAAATGTTCTCCAAGAGAAAGCTTGTTGCCGAAAACAACGGAATCGGATACTATCTCTTCTATGACTACGTAGGCTCGACAAGAGCAATGGGCGATGACAACATAGACGTATATGACAAAATATGCGAAGGTGTTACGGAGCTTTCAGATTCATTCGTTATAACCGATTTCGATACCGACAGCTATATTGAAAGCAAATATGCCGAAAAGAACACCGTAACCTTCTCTTCCGAAACAATGGACGGAGAAAGCATGGACAGCAGTATATTTAAGGATTACGATCTTACACTTGTATTTATATGGGCAACATATTTACATCCCGATGCAGATAACCTTGCCGATTTACAGCAGGCATATGAGCACGCTCAGGAGCTTGGCAACGTAAATGTAATCGGCGTATGTATCGACACACCGCTTGCAAAGCTTGATAACAGTGAGGAAACGCAAAAGAATGTTGAAACCGCAAAATTTCTTCTTGAGGACAGCGGAACAAAATTCCCTATGTTAAGACTCGATACAAACTTGGCAGACTTCGTTAAATCTAAATTTGAATCAATTCCTTCATTTGTAATGGTGGACAAGAACGGAGTTGTAAGAGGCGGATATCATACAGGTCTTTACACAGGTGACAGATATTGCGAATTTATTGATGCAATGGTTGAAAAATATGTTACAAATCCCGATGAAAACACAGCGGTTGACGAAACGGTCGATGTGCCTTCATCAAACGAAACACCACAACAGTAACAGGTGATAAGCGGAAATCTGATTTATCGGTTTCCGCTTTTTTAACAGGGGGCAATAAAAATGAATAAACCAAACACAATCGCAAACAGCGATTTTAATGGGACAATTGCAGTTTTAAACACAGTTTATCAGACAGTTCCGATGATGAAAAATTCAATATTGGAATATCTTCCCAATGCAAACGTAATCAATTTTGTTGATGACTCAATTCTTCCTATGATTAAAGAAGATCCGAACACAATGGAATACTCCTACGAAAAGTTTCTTATGTTTGCAAAAATTGCGGAAAAACAGAATGCTTCAATCATAATAAACGCCTGCTCCACCGTCGGAGGCTTTAAAGATTATGCCAAAGGCAAGCTGAGCATTCCTGTAGTTCGTATTGATGAAGAGGTCGCCAAAGTTATTGCAAAAAGTTCAAAAAGAATAGCCGTTCTTGCAACAATTCCCACAACTGTTATTCCTTCAACCGAAATTATCCGTTCAAAGCTTGGCAAAGACGCTGTTGTTGACACATTTCTTCTTGATAACGCAGCCGCTTTCAATGCTAAGGGTGATAAAATGAGCCATGATAAAACCATAGCACACAAAATAAATACAATCGGTGACGAATATGATTCCATATTCCTTGCACAGGCTTCAATGGCTGATGGTATAATCTATGCTTCGCCTAAATATACAGATAATGTATACACAAGCATTCCCTATGCAATAGATGAGCTTGTAAAATTGACATTGACATTAAAATAATAAATACATCAAAACGGCAGTGAAATCTCTCGAAATCACTGCCGTTTTAAATTTTGCATAAACTAAAATTAAATAGCTGAAAGGTTCGGAAAACAATAGTCATGACTTTCGTAAACGAAAGTTGCTTCGCCACCATGCTATGGTCAAAGCATTTTGCTACGCAAAACGGTCTATTGTCAAAATTTTGCTACGCAAAACCGCCTATTCAGAACTTTGCTTCGCAAAGTGGCTTCGCCACCGCATTTATCTTTGCGGTTCATTAGCGTCAGCGGTCTTCGCTGTTTTTGACCGCCCCGTTTTCTTCGGGGGTGCATACTTGCATGGTCAATAGTTTCAAGACTTTAGCCGATGGAACAAGCTATTCATGTCATCAGTAAACAAGTCGAAAACCTGTTTTCGACTTTTGAGCTCAGCTCAACAACATTCTGTCATTGTCGAATGCCTCTTTTTTCTTTAATGAATACATATTAAGAAGGTCGTCAAGAGTCATCTTCGCTCTTTCCTCTCCACTTACATCAAGTATTATATTTCCCGAATCCATCATTATCGTCCTTGTTCCTGTTCTCAATGCGGAATTAAGATTATGTGTAATCATAAGTGTTGTAAGATTGTTTCTGTCTACTATTCTTTCCGTTATCTCCATAACCTTTTCTGCCGTTGCCGGGTCAAGTGCCGCCGTATGCTCGTCAAGCAGAAGGAGCTTAGGCGTAACAAGCGTACACATTAGCAATGTAACAACCTGTCTTTGTCCGCCGGAAAGCAAACCAACCTTAGTCTGCATTCTGTCCTCAAGTCCCATATTGAATTCTGAAAGTGCCTCTTTGAACATATCTCTGTTCTTTTTGTTTACAGCTGCGCCGAACGGGCCTGTTTTCTGTCTTGAATATGCAAGCGCAAGATTTTCCTCTATTGTAAGATTTGGTGCTGTTCCCTTCATGGGGTCCTGAAAAACTCTTCCTATAAAGCCGGCTCTTTTGTGTTCCTTCATATATGTTATATTCTGTCCGTCAACAAAAATACTTCCGCTGTTAAGAAGAAAGTTTCCGCATATGGCATTGAACATTGTAGATTTTCCTGCACCGTTCGAGCCGACAACCGTAACAAACTCGCCTCTTTCAAGATGAAGATTAAGTCCTGAAAGTGCCTTATGCTCATTGGGTGTTCCCTGTGAAAATATTTTAACCGCATTATTAATTGTGAGCATCGTTTCCAGCCTCCTTCTTGATTTTGCTTAATGCCGCAGCCTCTTTAACTGCCGGTATTGAAAGTGCAATTCCGACTATACATGCCGAAACAAGCTTAAGTGCAAACGCCGGGAAAATATGTGTTGCCGTTGCAAGTGCCATAATATATCTGTAAACAATAGAGCCGACAACCGCCGATATTATTCCGATTGTAACACTTCTCCTTCCGAAAATGACTTCGCCGATAATTACGCTGGCAAGACCGACAACAAGTATTCCGACTGATGAATTAATGTCGGCATATCCCTGATACTGTGCCATAAGACCGCCGGAAAGACCTACGCAGGCATTGGAAATGGCAAGTGTAAATATTTTTGTTGCATCTACATTTATCGATGATGAAGAAACCATTGCTTCATTATCACCGGTTGCTCTTATACAAAGACCGATATGTGTTTTGAAAAATCTTATAATTATTATACATACTATAAGTGCGAATATAAGTGCCAATGCTGTCTTTACGGTATCTCTCGAAAGCTGAGGCATTTTTTCCATTACATATGAAAAAAGCTCTGTTTTTCCTATCAATGATACATTGACGGCATTTTTCATTACAGCAAGATTTATTGTGTAAAGTCCGCTCATTGTTATAATTCCCGAAAGTATGGGATGTATTTTACATTTAGTCTGTAAAAATCCTGTTATACATCCGGCAAGTGCTCCGGAAAATATCGAAAGGACTATTCCAAGCACAAAATGTCCGCTTAAAGCACACATTGCTGATGTTGCAAGTCCGAATGTAAAGCTTCCCTCTGTTGTCAAATCCGGAACATTAAGTATTCTGAATGATATATAAACGCCTATTGCCAATATTCCGTATAGCAATCCGAGCTGTAACGATCCAAGCAGTAAAGTCATGTTGTAACCTCCTTAAAGCATTTTAAAACATTGAACCACCCAAAGGGTGGTTCATATACAATCTTGATTTTGTTTTCTTACCTATTAGTTTTCTACGAATGTAATTCCGTCTGCCGCATCAACAGTAACGCCGATTGCTTCCATTGTTGTTTTGTTGATTACTGTGTCAGTTGCTCCGACAACCTGTGCGGGAATATCGGCAGGTGTTTTGCCTTCAGCAAGTATTTCATAAGCCATATCTGCACTGATTGCACCGATCTGTGTATCGCTGATTGCTATTGTTGCAAATGCTCCGTCGTTTACCATAACTGCAGATGAACCGTAAACGGGAATTTTTGCATCTTTGGCTGCCTGTACAACTGCCGGCATAGCACTCTGGATAACCGAGTCATTGGGAACGAATATTGCATCACATTCTGAGCTGAGCTGCTGTGCTGCCTGCTGAACTTCCGATGAGTTTGTAACTACGATTTCTTCATAGGCAATTCCCTTTGAATCAAGATATTCCTTTGCATTCTTTGCTGTGTTTACCGAATTAACTTCGCCTGATGTATAAAGTATTCCGTATTTTCCGATGCCGGGTGTAAGCTCATCCGCAAGTCCGAAAATGTCACTTACGGGAATTGCATTTGATGTTCCTGTTGCATTGTTATCAGGATTTTCAAGTGTTGAAAGTATTCCGGCACCTACGGGATCGGAAACCGAAATGAACACAACCGGAATGTCACTCTTAAGGTTTACCATTGCCTGTGTTGTAGGTGTTGCTATTGTTGCAACAAGGTCAACTCCCTGTGAAACCATATCCTGGCATATTGTGTTAAGGTTTGTTGCATCACCCTGTGCATTCTTATAAACAAATTCTGTGTTGCTGTCATCATAGCCCTTTGCATTCATCTCAGCTATAAAGCCTTCTCTCATGTCTGTGAATGCTCCGTTATCAGCCATCTGAACGATACCGATTACTGTCTTATCAGCACTGTCATCCGATGCTGTGTCTGTTGTAGTTGTTGAAGATGAAGAACATCCTGCAACTCCCATTACCATAACTACTGCTGCCATCATTGCCATTACTTTTCTAAGATTCTTTTTCATTTTCTTTTCCCCTTTTCATCGATAATAATAAATTTAATATTTTTATCGTTGGTTAAAACAGAGAAGTCAAGGACCAGAGTATAAAAAAAGCCTCGGTCGGCTTTTTAAAAGCCAACCGAGGACGAATAAACATCGTGGTGCCACCTCGTTTTACAGACTATATTGTCTGCCTCTCTCAGATACCAACATATCCTAACCTTTAACGCAGGTATACGTCACAAGCTACTAACCATTCACCGTGCTTCTCCCAAATCCATTCCCCAATTACTTCCGTATCGGACTCACACCACCGCCGACTCTCTGAAACGTTTGTTTACCGGGTACTATTTTTGTTCGCTGAATTTAGTATGATATTATCACCATGTTTTTATGTTGTCAACACTTTTTTTGATAAAATTTTGCACTTTTTTTAAAACAGATATTTCACTGTTCCGGCTTAAAGTCCTCTCTGCCGGGTGTAAAAATCTCCAGCCATTCTGTGTCTTCATATATATCCTTAAAAGTGTGCTCCTCATTGGACTCTATCTGTACAACATCTCCTGCCTTAACATCGAAGTCCTTTCCGCCGCAGGTAAAAAGTCCGCTGCCCTTTAAAACATAAACAACCTGTTTATGCGGATGCTTATGGATAGGGCCGTTTCCGCCCTTCGGTGCAAAAAGCCTGTTCACCGTATAGTCCTCATCATAAGCAAGAAGCTCCCTTCCCACAACAGGTCCCATTTTATACAAAGGCAAATTTTTATAAGGGTTATATTGCATATTTTTTCATCTCCTATGATATTTTAATCAGATTATATGACAAGATAGCATATTATTCAATAAAATATTCAACAAATTTGAATTATTTCTATTGACAAATACAAATTTCGTTCTATAATTTATATCAAGACTTTAAACCGTTACAGTTTAACCTCTTAAAGTGCAATTATTTCTAAGAAAGAAGATGTGAGAATTTATGAAGAAGAAAATTTTATCAGCAGTTATGGCTCTCGCAGTTGTAACTATGGCACTTGCAGGCTGTTCAAGCAGTTCTTCCGATGCCAAAACAGATGACAAGACAGAAGAAACAACGGATACTGCAACCGAAAACAGAGGTACGGTAAACGTAGGCTTTGTTCAGCTTGTAGATATGGCTGACGCAACAGCAATGTATGACGGCTTTACACGTACTATCGAAGAAGCAGGTCTTTCAGATAACATCAAAATAGATTATCAGGATGCTGCCGGAGATACAGGAACAATGACAACAATGATTCAGAGCTTTGTCGATAACAATTACGATCTTATCGTTCCTATGCTTACTCCTCCCACACAGGCAGCCGTAAACATTGCCGGCGGTGATATTCCTATTATATTCATGTCGGTTGTTGACCCTGTATATTCAAAGATTGTTCCCGATTGGGACTCGGTAGATCCTAACTATCTTGCAACAGGTACATCAAACACTATTCCTGCCGACCTCATAATCGACACAGCAATGGACATCACTCCTATTGCAGACGGACAGAAAATCTGTATTATGTACAATACATCACAGAACAACGCACAGTGCACAATGGAAGCTGCTTCCAAATATTGTGATTCAATCGGTGTTGAATATGATGTCGTTGGCTATGCCGACGTTACAGACGCAGTTACACAGGCACAGGCATTCAGCAAAGGCCAGTATGCTTTCGTATATGTTGCACTTGATTCAATTATCGCAGCTAACTTCAACCAGCTCGGTGCAGCTCTTACAGAACTCGGTATTCCTTCATATGGAGCAGCAGATGCCATGACAATGGGTGGTGCTTTCTGCTCATACGGCGTTGATTACGACACAGTAGGTGTTATGACAGCCAACATGGTAATCGACTGGTACAACGGAAAAGAAATTATCGATATGCCTTGCCAGAGATACAGCGACTTCACACTTGTTATCAACAAGGGCGTACAGGAAAGCCTCGGTATTGAATTACCTGCCGAATATGCTGACATTGCAACATATGTTGGTGAATAATTTACAGCAAAAAAGTAAACTTGCTTTAGGCTTGCAAAGTCAGACAAAGTTTCTTATAAAAAACAAGCAGACCAAGGGCGGTTCTTTGGTCTGCTTTATTGCATTTATGGCAGATAGTTTTTAAGCATACAGTTTCTAAGCATACAGTTTCTGACACAATTTTTTATACATAAATCGGAAATAAAAGGAGGCAACACAATGGTAAACCAGATAATAGGTGCCGTTGAGCTCGGTCTTGTTTACGGACTTATGGTTCTCGGCGTATTCATAACATTCCGAATACTTAAGATCCCCGATCTTACCGTTGACGGAAGCGTAACTCTCGGTATGGCAGTCTGTGCCATGCTCACAAATGCAGGACATCCTCTGCTCGCAATCATAATAGCATTTATAGCCGGCTTATGTGCCGGATCTGTAACCGGATTTTTTCAGACAAAAATACATATACCGCCTATACTCGCCGGTATACTCACTATGAGCGGTCTTTATTCCATAAATCTTAAAATAATGTCGGACGGAAAACCCAATATTTCCATTCTCGGTTCCGATACATTATATTCAAACCTTATGCAGCTTACAGGCTGCAGCAAGCACACTGCATATCTTATAGTATCATTAATTATATGCGTTATAGTGCTTATTGCCGTTGAATTTTTCTTCAAAACACATCTCGGCTTATGTATCTGTGCAACAGGCGACAATGAGGATATGGTTCGTGCAACATCAATAGATCCCAACAAAATGAAATGGATTGCCCTTGCACTTGCAAACGGCTGTGTTGCTCTTTCCGGAGCAATGTATACACAATATATGGGCTATGCAGACGTTACCGCCGGTTCCGGAACAATCGTTGTCGGCTTTGCCAGCGTCATCATAGGTGAAACAATATGCGGAAAACGCGGTCTTTCGGTTGGATTTATTTCGGCAATAGTCGGAAGTGTTGCATATCGTATAATAATTGCCATTGCCATAAAGACAAATCTTTTCCCTACATATTTCCTTAAGCTTGTTTCGGTAATAATAATTGCTATTGCACTCGGCTTAGGCCCGGTAAGAGCCGCATTTGCCGCAAAACGCAATAAGACAAGGAGGCAGAAAGCCAATGCTTGAATTAACCAATCTTCATAAAACCTTTGCGGCAGGAACGCCCAACGAAAAGAAGGCTCTCAAAGGGCTTTCTCTCAGCCTTGACGCCGGAGACTTTGTAACGGTAATCGGTTCAAACGGCGCCGGAAAATCAACAATGTTCAACGCCATTGCCGGAACATTTATTACCGACGAAGGAAAAATAGTTATTGACGGAGAGGACATGACATTCAAACCGGATACCTACCGTGCAAAGTGCATAGGACGAATTTTTCAGGATCCTATGAAGGGCTCTGCTCCTTCTCTTTCGATAGAACAAAATCTTGCCATTCCTTACTCTTCAACAAAGAAAGGAATATTCCACAGAGCTATATCAAAAAAAGACAGAGAATATTTCAGAGAAGTGCTTTCAAAGCTTGATATGGGACTTGAGGACAGAATGAACGTGCCTATCGGAACGCTTTCCGGCGGTCAGCGGCAAGCAGTTACTCTTCTTATGGCAACAATACTCACACCGAAAATTCTTCTTCTTGATGAACATACAGCCGCACTCGATCCACTCACAGCGGAAAAGGTACTTGCAATAACAAAGGAAATTGTTGAAACAAAGAAAATAACAACGCTTATGATTACACATAACATAGCGTCAGCAATAGAGCTCGGAAACCGTACAATACTTCTTGATGACGGAAAAATCGTTCTTGATCTCAAGGGCGATGAACGCAAAAACCTTACGGTTGACAGTCTACTCAAAATGTACAGAGAGGTAAAAGGAAAGAGCTTTGATAATGATAGAATGTTATTGAGTTAAAAAAATAAAGCCGAGGCAAATCAAAAATGCCTCGGCTTTCATTATTTATCTTCTGATGAAGTTTGTTCTTACTTTAGCTTCCTGCTCCGGTGTATTTATTCCGGCTTTCTTTCCGGCATCAATACACTTAATCATCCAAGCCATATTTTTTGCAAGATTTCGCATTGTCTGAAGGCCTTCAAGATCCTGTAATACCTCTTCCGGTACATTTCCATGTACGCCGTTCCAGTAATTTGATGAGACAATAGGCATCTGGGCAATAGTGAAATATTTATTCATTCTGTCCATTGCTGCGGTAAGTCCACCTCTTCGACAGCTTGCAATAGCTGCGGCAGGCTTAAATGCAAATTCAGAGCCATGGCTGTAAAAAAGTCTGTCCATAAACATCTGTGCCTGTGAAGCAGGGCCGCCGTAATATACAGGCTCACCGATTATAAATCCGTCTGCTTCTGCAATCTTCTTTGCATATTCATTAACCACATCATCATCAAAAACACATTTTTTAAGCTTCTGACAAGCATAACAGCCCATACAGGGATGCTTAACCTGTTTGCCGACCTGGAGAATTTCGGACTCAACGCCGTTTTCCTTGAGTGTGTCGGCAATAACGCTAAGTGCTGTATATGTACAGCCTTTTTCATGTGGACTTGCATTAACAAGTATAACCTTCATATATATTCCTCCTTAAACCATATAGAAACCTTAGTAATATTGTAATCTTAGTAATATTATAATTCAAATCATTTTTATTTTCAATAAATGCCTAAGTCGAAATCTTGTCATGACTTTTGCTTTGCGAAAGTCATGACTATCGTTTCCTGATACCTTACGCTTATAAAAATGGTTTTATTAATAATCTATTGACTTTTATACTTTAAAGTATTATCATTTATAATGCACAATTATTTAAGAAACATCGGAGGTATCATCAATGTCTAAACAGCTCAGAGCAGGACTTCTGCTCACGTTGACGGCTCTCATATGGGGCTCTGCCTTTGTCGCACAAAGCGTCGGCATGGACTATGTAGAACCGTTTACATATCTTTTTTCAAGAAACGTAATCGGCGGAATTATTCTTATTCCCATCATGAAATTTGTTGACAAACTCAATGGAAAGGAAAACAAGCCGTCTGCTGAACCAAAGGACAAACGAACGCTCATAATCGGCGGCATATGCTGTGGTATTGCCCTTTTCGTTGCGTCATCATTCCAGCAGATCGGCATTAAATACACCTCAGTCGGAAAAGCCGGATTTATAACATCATTATACATGATAATCGTGCCTATATTCGGAATATTCTTAAAAAAGCATGTTCCCAAAAAAGTCTGGGTTGCTGTTGTTATTGCAATAATCGGTATGTATTTTCTCTGCATGACAGGCGAAACAGGCATAAACAACGGAGATATTCTTGTTCTTCTCTGTGCCGTAGGATTTTCGTTCCACATTCTTATCATTGACCATTTTTCGCCCAAGGTTGACGGAGTCCGTTTAAGCTGTATACAGTTCTGGATATGTGCGTTAATCTCCTTTTTCCCTATGGTCATTCTCGAAAAGCCTACATTCAGCATGATTCTTGCCGCATGGGCACCTATACTCTATGCCGGAGCATTAAGCTCGGGAGCAGGATACACACTTCAGATAATAGCACAGAAGGATATTGAACCGACAATAGCCTCTCTTATCTGTTCGCTTGAGTCTGTATTTTCCGTACTTTTCGGCTGGCTTATTCTTCATCAGGCATTATCCGGAAAAGAACTTTTCGGCTGTGCACTTGTGTTTGCCGCTGTAATTCTTACACAGATTCCCGAAAAGTCAAAAGCATAAATTTAATTTAAACTGTGCTATGGAACAATGGATATTTAAACATTTTATTCTATGGCACAAAATGTATATTCTTCAAAAAATCCCGTATTTTCGGGATTTTTTAATATGTTTGATTATTTTTATTGCATTACAGCCGCATATTTAATATAATGCCGTTAGAGTAAGTTGTGTTGTTATCGGAGGAATGTGCTATGGAGAGCATGATAGTTTTAGGTCTTGAGCTGGTCGGAATAATTGTATTTGCCGTTTCCGGAGCTGCCACTGCGGCAGAAAAAGGGCTGGATATTTTCGGCGTTGTTTTCATAGGCGTTATTAATGCACTCGGCGGAGGAGTAATAAGAGATATACTTCTCGGAATATTTCCTCCTATTATGTTCACCTATAAAGTATATGCCATCGTTTCCATTGTTTCCTCGTTATTTGTATTTCTTTTTGCCTATAACGATACCGATCGTTTTTTAGGCAATCTTGAAAACATAGACAACTTCGTAAACATATTCGATGCAATCGGTCTTGGTATATTTTCGGTAACAAGCATACAGCGTTGTATCAATTTTGGATACGTTGATAATGCCTTCTTATGTATATTGATGTCTATGACAACCGGTATCGGTGGAGGTATAATGCGTGATCTTCTCTGCCAGAAGCTTCCGGCTGTATTACGAAAAAGAATATATGCCCTTGCTGCCATTGCCGGCGGTGCAATATATTATTATATGTTCAAGCTGAACATAAACCATTCTCTCGCAATGTTCTGCGGAATGATTTCCACTTTCATAATAAGACTGCTTGCAACCAAATATAAATGGAATATGCCGAGAATAAAAAAACAGTAAGTCGAAATCAGGATTTCGACTTGTTTAAACAGAAGCATGAATAGCTCATTCCAGCGGCTAAAGCCTTGAAACTATTGACCATGCAAGACAGCATGGTGGCGAAGCCACTTTCGCTTGCGAAAGTCATGACTAAGCTATTCTCCTCGACGGGAGTGAATCCCGTCTATTGACCGCACA
>Ga0129312_1001017_pt1 | contig 18428 bp, 16 predicted proteins | sample O827metagenome_FD_94434 | JGI IMG/M metagenome (GOLD analysis project Ga0129312, IMG submission 94434) | Orangutan group fecal microbial communities from Wisconsin, USA - O827 metagenome | ecosystem: Host-associated > Mammals > Digestive system > Large intestine > Fecal | place: USA: Wisconsin... | reverse complement strand
TGGCAAGGTGGCGCTCTACCAGATGAGCTACAGCCGCTTATAAATGGTGCCTCCGATCGGAATCGAACCAATGACACGGGGATTTTCAGTCCCCTGCTCTACCAACTGAGCTACAGAGGCATACAGGAGAAATCGCAGTGCTTTCTCTCCGATCAGCTTTTACATTATAGTACATCGCACGCATAATGTCAATCATAATTTTCATAATTTTCAATTTTTTCGATTTCTTACACATAGCAGCACGCCTATTGTAAACAATGCCCTCTATGTTAATATGGCCACCGGGCGCATGGTCAGACGAAGCAGACTCAAAATCCATTACATCTGACAACATCACTCAAGTAATGTGCTATTTTGATTGATGAAATGAGCGATGCATGATATAATAAAATTACTCTATTTCGATTATGAGGTATTGAAATGAAAAACAAAAAGCCTCCTTTTGAAATCACAAACCGGATGATTGACTATGTAGCGGAAATCGCTGAACTGCTTGGGAAACTGAATGTGACAGACGCGCTTTCTTCAAACCCTACTTTGCGCCGCAGCAATCGAATCCGCACCATACATGGGTCATTGGCAATTGAGCAGAACACCCTTTCATTGGAGCAGGTAACTGCTGTCTTGAACGGCAAGCATGTTCTGGCTCCACCCAAAGATATTGCAGAAGTCAAAAATGCCTATGAGATTTATGAGCGGCTTGATGAACTTGATCCTTATTCTGTAGACGACCTGCTGACTGCCCATGGCATTATAACTCGGGGCTTGGTCGAGGAATCTGGCGTGTTCCGAACACGACCGGTAGGCGTGGTAGACAGCAAAGGGCATGTCCTGCATTTCGGTACGCTTCCACAGTATGTCCCTGACCTAGTTATGGAACTACTGGACTGGGTAAAGACTAGCGAGGTGCACATGATGATCCGCAGCTGTGTGTTCCACTATGAACTGGAACTGATCCATCCCTTTGCTGATGGAAATGGGCGTGTGGGCCGCCTGTGGCATACGCTGCTGCTCTCTAAATGGAATCCGACCTTTGCCTGGCTTCCGGTAGAGTCTATCATCCATGACCGGCAGCAAGAGTATTACGCAGCCATCAACGCTTCCAATGATGCGGGAGAATCTACGGTATTTGTCGAGTTCATGCTATCAGCCATCAAAGCATCACTCATAGAAGCAATTAGCACAAGTGATGAAATGAGCAATGGAAAGACGGATAAGGCAACTCTCCGCTGGAACAAGATTCAGGAGTATCTAAAAAGCCACGACTATATCATGAACGCTGATGTGCGGGAGTTGTGCGGGGTGTCGGCGGCTACAGCAAATAGAATTCTTGCCGGACTATCCGCAGAAGGCAAGCTTGTCAAGTATCGCAAAGGTGGGCATTGGGTCTATCGGTCTAAGATTTAACATACCATTCATTTTTAATACTTGCAGGAGGGTAAGATGATTAGTCAGATAATTGACTGGATTGTTTCGAATCAAGAATGGATTTTTAGTGGCATAGGGGTTACGCTTCTTCTTGGCATTATCGGATTTATCCGCAAAAGATTAACGAAAAAATCTAACGAAGAAAAAACTATCAAGATTGAGCAGAAGAATGAAGGAAAAAATACCACACAAATTGGTATTCAGAATAATTATTACGGAGGTGCGAAAGATGACCGATAATATTAGCATTATACAGAAATCCGCATTAGGGTCCGATACTACACAAATTGGTACTCAAAATAATAATTACTATGGTCTAACGCCTACCGAGGCAAGCCAAATGGCCGTAAATCTTTTTATGGATAATTTTCCTAAATTGCAAGAAGAAGCTATGAAAACAGTTCAGGAAAGAGTTGATGAAATAATCGCAGAAATTGTATCACAAATTGAAAACAAATATGCTGGAAACTACTCATCTTTTTCCAAACCTGACATGCAATATATTTTAGTCGAAGCCGAGAAGGGGTATGCTCGCAAAGGAACACCAGAATTATGTGCAATTTTAAGTTCTTTAATTGCAGACCGATCTGCATGTGAGGAAAATAGCTATTTGGAAATGGTTTTAGATAAAGCTATTGAACTTGCACCCTCTTTGCTACCAGCTCAATTAGACTATTTAAGTTTGATATTTTTGTACAAGCATGTTAGGTTTAATGATATATCTACATTAGAGGATTTGCAGAAACGCTATAATGAAATTCATAGGTGTTTCCATGCCCCAATAGACATTAACAATATTCCTTATTTTGACATGCTCGGGATATTGACTCTTAAATTGGGCAATGCAAGTGAAATCTTGGGTAAAGTGTATAAGTTCAATAAGGAGGATGTAGCGCAACATCTTCCACCGGAGCAAACTATAATTCCCGCAGATTATGGCCTAACACCTGTAGGTATTGTTCTAGCTATCTTTAATGCAAATTCTAAAGTAGAAAAATGGCAATTTGATCCCATAGTGTGGATTCATGAGTAGACACATGCAAATAGAGATTTTGATGAATAGTCTCTTATCTTCCTAAAATTCTTTCAACTTACAACAACCGCAGTGCTACCCTAGTTAACATACGAAGCCCGGAAAGCCTGATGTAGACAGGCTTTCCGGGCTTCGTTTACATTTAGCAGCGTCGCTGCACAGCGCCCTCTGTGCAAAAGAACGGCCGCCCTGCCGGGGCATGGCTCCATCCGGCAAGGCGGCAGGCTTTACAGTAAAATATAGCGATCCTGCACAGCGGTAAGCGCCGCTGCCCTGGCAGGGCGGCGGCCTTTACACAGGGTCAGATCTCCTCTTCAAACGAAAGAATCTCCTTGCTGCGGGTGTACTGCTCATACCGCAGGCCGCAGGTGTCGGTTTCCACTTCCCCCAGCTGGTTGTCGTAGGGGTCGGTGCTCCAGAACTGCTTGGGCACGGTGAAGGGCACATAGAAGGCGTTGTTGGCCACCATGCGGTAGGGGTCCAGATTGCCGAAATAAAATTGGCGGCGCTCCTCGTTTTCGGCACGAACCGCACCGATGCCAAAGGAAACATCGGCATACAGCCAGCCGCGCCCTGCAATGTAAAAACGCGCCCAGTCGTGTGCGCCGATAAAATCAGGCTCGGCCACCAAGCCGCTTTGCCACTGGGCCGGAATGCCCGCGCAGCGGCACAGTGTGACAAACAGCAGCGCCAGCACGCCGCAGTCCCCCGTGAAAGTGCGGGCACAGTTTTCGGGGATCTCCTCCCGGGAGAAATAGGCGGGCATATAGGTGTACTTGCAGTTCAGCGTGATAAAATCATAAATCCGGCGCGCCTTTTCCAAGGGTGTGGCGCAATTTTCCGTCAGCTCGGCCGTAAGGGCGCGAATGTAGGGCGTAAAGCAGATCTGCGGTGCCTGCTCGGCCAGTGCGGCCTGTGCCTCGGGCGGCAGAGTGCCCTCAGCCGGGGCTTCCGGTTCGGCGGCATCGTGCCAGCGGGCCGTGTGGCGATAGGAATACTCCACGGTGAACTCGTGGTTGGTTTGCATCTCCTCCTGCCAGCACACCGTGCGCATGGGGGCGTTTTCGGGCGAAAGCTGCCCGTTTTCGGGATAGAGCTTTTCTATGCGGATCTCGCTTTGCTGCTCACACGCAGCGGGAATGGGCAGATGCACCCGCACAAACCCCGGGGCAAAGCATTCATCCTTGATGCGCACCGAGGCCCGAATGCGAATGCGGTTGGAAAAGCTTCCCTCCCGGCGCATCACCTCCATGGCATGGCTCAGGCGGTTATCGCCCTTGCAGCCCTTTCGGGTGCTTTCGGCACCGCCCAGCAAAACGCCTGCGCGCTGCCCAAAGGCGGGCATCGACTTGCACATGCTTTCAAAAAAGCGGTCAAAAATGCGCATTTCGCCGTTCACATAGATCCAGCGGATCTGCCCGGCCGCCAGATGCTGCTGCCATTCCTGCTGGGTGTAATCCGGCACGCTGCTGCGAATTTTGGCCAGCGCCTGCTCAGGGGTAAGGGGATAATCCGAGGGCAGGCGCACAATGATCTCACGCTCGGCCATCAGGCAGCAGCGCAAAGCCCTGGGCAGCGCCTCGCTTTGCAGGCGCTGGTCGATCAGCTCCACCGCCCGGGCAAAATCGCCGTGCAGCTTGCAGCTTAAAATATCCTCGGGCAGGCCGACGGGAATATATTGCAAAAGTTCATTTTGTGTCATAGTAAGCTCCTCTTTTTTTGGGGGCGGCGGCAGCGCCTTAGCAAAAAGGCCCCGTTCCGAAAAGAACGGGGCCGGGCGATGAAACTAAGCTGCACCGCAATTTTTACAGTGTGTTCAGGCGTGCTGCCTTAAGGCAATACCGCATGATTCTAAGTGCCGATGCAGCGAGCGAGAAGTGCAAGCTGCTAAGCAAAAAGCGCAGATAATACTTTGTGTATTATCGAGTATTTTTGCAACGCAGATTGTGCTTCGCAGCCGCGGCAGCGGTGCTTAAGCCCTCAGGCGGGAATTGTGCGGTGTTGCCTTAGGTAAACATCTGCAGCAGTGCGCCCATGCCAAGGCCCATAAAGTTGCCGAGGGCAGCGCCCAGAACACCCATCAGAACGCCGATACCGGCAAAGGAGGCATCGTAGGCGGTGGAGATGATGGGCGCAGAAGCCGAACCGCCGATACAGGCCACGGAAGCCGTGGAGCACATGCAGATGTCCCAGTGGAAGATCTTGGACAGAACGAACATGAGCACAACATGGACCACCAGAATGCCCAGGCCGTAAACCACCCACATGGGAGCCGACACCAGGTCGACCAGCGTGGCGGTGGAGGCCAGCAGCGAAACGACCGCGTACAGGTAAACGTTGGAAAGCTCGGTCACGGCGGGCAGACGGCCCATGGGAGTCATGGCGCAAATCAGGCCCAACACGGTGACGAACACCGTGGTGCAGGTGCCCTTATCGAAGAAGGAAAGGCCCACGCCCTTGAAGAAGCCGTTCATCTGAACGCCCACAAACTGAGAAACAGCCGAAACCATGAGGGACAGGCCGATCAGGAACACCCAGTCAGCAGCGCTGGGCTTGGTGTCTTTATCCTTGGCAACCTCAGCATTGGCAGCGGCAGCCACAGCATCCAGCTTGGAGGTGTCGGCCTTGGTGGCGTTGTTCCACTTGCTTGCGTACTTCACGGCAAACAGCAGCAGTGCGATCCACAGCGAGTAGCAGGCGGTGTCCAGTGCCAGTGCGCAGGAATAAGCACCGGCGTCCACGGGCAGGGCCTCCTGCATGGCGGCCATGTTGGCAGAGCCGCCCACCCACGAAGCGTACAGGGCAGCCGTTGCGCCCCAGGTTTTTTCTGCGCCGCCCAAAGCGCCGGAGAACAGGGGGAACAGCACAAGGAAGCCAATGCCCAGCGTGATGGCACTGCCCATAAAGATGCCGATCATGCGGGGGCCCAGCTTGCCCAGCTTGCGGAAGTCGCAGCGAAGCAGCATGACAAAGATCATGGCATACAGAATGTTGTTCTTGATGGCGCCGTAAGCGGCCGAGCAGCCATCGGAATTGTAAAGGCCGATGGTGCAGAACAGCATGTTGAACAGATAGATCCATACCAGCGGGGGAATCACATTAAAGATCTTCCATTTTGCATACTTTTCCAGTGCCAGCAGTCCGCCTGCCAACAGCATCAGAAATGCTATGTAGGTGAAGCCGTTTGTGATCGTAAACATAGAATCGCTCTCCTTTTTTTGGGGGATCGGCGGCCTGTGGGGCGCGTTTCCCGTTTTTTATTTGCCAGATGCAGGGGCCCAAGATCTACCCCTGCACCAAAACAGCCTGTAGATAAGATCAGTCCTCCAAAAGGCGCAGGATATGGGCTTTCACGCCCTCCAGCCTGCTTTGCTTCCAGCGGCCTTCCTGGGCCTTTTGCGAAAACGGTACAACGATGCTAAGATCCATGTGCGCCCCCTCAAAATAGCCGTCCGGCTCGGTGCTGAAGAAATAGCTGTTCCACACTTCCTCCGGGGCGTTGGTAAAGCGCTCGGGCTCCAGATACAGCATCTTGCGCTGTTCCTCGCGCACAAAGGCCTTTGCGCCAAGGGGTGCCAGCAGCTCGTATTCCTCAGCGGGCACATTTTCAAAAATGCCGGGCAGCGGGGCGGCGTCAATGCGTTCTTCCCCACGCACGATCTGAATGCCCATGGCCTCAAAATCCATTTTTTCTTCGGTAAAGATCAGCTTGAGCAAAATGCCCACATCGGTGTACCGATGCGCCCGCTGATAATCTGTGTCGAAAATAAAATTGCCCAGCGAATAGAAGATCGCCTTGCCATTGTCAAACAGCTCGTAGTTTTCGGGCACATGGGGGTGATGCGCCACCACCACATCCGCGCCAAGCTCTAAGAATTTGCAATAGCGCTCACGGGTGTAGGGGTTGGGCATGGGGGCAAACTCCTCGCCGCCATGGGAAACCACAATGCACCAGCGGCATTTGGCCTTGATCTCGGCAATGCGGCGGGCAATATAATCCAGATCGTCCCAGCGGAAGGTGCCCGGCTCGGTGGCCGTGGCGGGAATGCACTCGGCCTGATAGGCCACGCAGAACATTCCGATGCCGCCTGCTTCGTCAAGATACAAAGGCTCCGAGGCTTCTGCCTCGTTCATGCCCGCGCCGATGGTGCGGCTGCCCATTTCTGCGGCGATCTTTTTGGTGCTCAGCACACCCTCGGCTCCGGCATCCATGGTGTGGTTGTTGCCGATGCTCCAGATATCCGCATGCATATCCTTGAGCACACAGGCGGCGGCGGGGCTCATGCTGTGAAAAAACACACCGCGCGAGCCATCGTCCACAGCATCGATCAGCGCGCCTTCCACATTGGCCACTGTATGATCGGCGCTGTGAAAAAAGTCCAGCACCGGCTTGGATAACAGGTTTTTATCCTCCCAGCGTTTGTCCATGTAGCGGTCAAAGCCAATATCGCCGGTAAAAACCATCGAGGTTTTCTTTGCTTGCATAGTTGCTTCCTCCCCTGCGGTTTATTTGGCCAGTTGGTAAAGAGCCTGTGCGTAAATGTGCATATTCTTCATCAGCTTATCCACTTCGATAAACTCATCGGGCTTGTGCTCGCGCACTTCATCCCCCGGAAAGATGGGGCCGAACGCCACCACATTGGGAATGGCCTTGGCATAGGTGCCGCCGCCAATGGATTTCGCCTTGGCGGACAGGCCGGTTTCCTGGGCATAAACGCCCAGCAGCGTTTTTACCAGCGCGCAGTCCTCGGGCATATACAGGCAGGCCTTGTGGGATTCATTGCCCATGGCAAAGCCTGCTTCGGCAAAGGCGCGGGTGCAGGCCGGTGCGCAGTCATCATAGGTAAAGGTAACGGGATAGCGATAGTTGATGCGCACGGTAAAGCCTTCGGCATCGCCTTCGATGGTGCCCAGGTTAAAGCTGAGCGCGCCGCTGGCCTCATCCTGCAGCGCAATGCCCAGCTTTGCGCCGGTGGTATCCAGCCCGATGGTTTCTGCAATAAAATGAATGCGGGCGGCTGCCTCACTCGAAAGCGGCAGCTTATCCAGCGCCATGGCCAGCAGGCCAATGGCATTGATGCCGATCTCCGGCGTTGCGCCGTGGGCGCTCACGCCCGCTGCCTGCAGGGTAAAGCCCCGATCGGTCTCGGTGCAGGAAATGCGCTCTCCGGCGGCCAGCTGCATCAGCTGGGCCTTTTGCTCAGCCGGGCACAGGATCTCGGCCCTGGCGGCGGCGGGCACAATGTTGTGGGCCGTGCCGCCCGTGATCGAAGCAAGCTGCACGGGGCCGCTTTGGGTGTAACGGGTGGTGTAATCCACCGTGATAATGCCCTTTTCGCCGTTGATCACGGGATACTCGCCGTCCGGGGTAAAGCCCATCACCGGCAGTTCTCCGCCGTGGGCCTTATAATACTTCATGTCGGCGCTGCCGGTTTCCTCGTTGGTGCCGAACAGCAGGCGAATGCGCCGCCGCAGGGGCAGCCCACTGTCACGCAGGGCGGCCAGCGCATACAACGCAGCCATGGTGGGGCCCTTATCGTCCATCGAGCCGCGGCCAAACACCTTGCCCTCCTGCACGATGCCGCCGAAGGGGTCAAAGCTCCAGCCGTCCCCCTCGGGCACAACATCCAGATGGCCCAAAACGGCGATCATCTCATCGCCGGTGCCGTATTCACACCAGCCCATCTGATGGTCAAGATCCACCGTGACAAAGCCCAGCGCCCGGGCCGCTGCCAAAGCGTGCTCTAAGCACTGCTGCACGCCGGGGCCGTAGGGTGCGCCCTCCTGTGCGGGCTGCTGCACGCTGCGAATGCGAATGCTTTCGCAAAGCGTTTGTAAAAGCGGTTTCTTTTGCCGTTCAACGGCCTCGTTCAATGTCATGCTCATGCTCCTTACTATAAAAAAATTCCGCCAAAAGCACACCAACCTGAAAACAGCCCATCATGGGAGAACCTGTTTTTCACGGAGTGCTTTTGCCGGATCTCATTTGCGCTGTAGACAGTGGAAAACTGCCATTTGCAGAATGAAGCAGCAACGCAGCTATTGTTTTGATGATTTTATTATAATAAGTTTCGTAGTTATTGTCAACATAAATTTATAAATTCTTTTATGTTATTCCCTGTTTTGATTTTATAATATAAAGTTTGCACCGTGCACTGTTATTTGCTGATTGACAGAAGCTTAAATGTATATTATATTTAAAAGCAGCAGCGCCGTTATTGCTGCAGAATATAAATCGCACGGGGTGAACAAGGATGCAGCAAAGTTCCGGCCAGCAAGAAAGCTATTATATTGTGGGCGAATCGCGCACCAATGTGGATAATGCCATCACCAAGATCTACGGCAGCTTTTTCATTGCGTTTGAAGTGCTGCCCGCCACCGGCGAGGTGCTGCAGTGTGACTGCTCGGGCACGCTGCCGCTCACCAATGATTTTGTGCGCAGGCTCTTTGTGGGCAAGCGCTTGGAAGCTGACCGTGAGGCCATTGAGGCCGAGGTGAAGCGCCGCTACTATGGCTCGTCTAAAAAAGCCGTGCTGGTGGCCTATCGCGATGCCCTGAAGCACTTTCAGGCCGCGCTGGCCGAGCAGGCAGACTGAGCCTTCTATCCTATAAAAACAGCCGCTGCTGTTCTCTTTTGGGGGAACAGCAGCGGCTTTGTGTTTTCAGCAATTATTTTGCGCGGCGGGCAGCCTTACCGGCGGCTTTTTTGGCGCGGGAGCCCTTGCCCGTTTGGGTGCGGGTGGGCTTGGGGGCCGCCTGCACCGGGGCCGGTGCGGGAACCTGGCTCACGGTTTTGATCTGCTTGGCGGGCACAAGATCGATGCGCCAGGTCTGGTTTTCACCGTCCACATCGTTCCAGATCTGTGCCTGTGCGCCGTTTTCAATGCTCATATCCTTCAGGTCGATCACCTTTTTGGTCAGCACATTGCGCAGCTTCACACGGCCATTGTCCAGCTCTTCCACTACCCAGCGCTGGCTTTTGCCCGGGGTGCTGGCCCACTGGTGCACCCATGTGCCGTTGGCGTTGCCGCCCAGTGCCAGATCCATGGCCTTATCCGTAAAGCAGTTCACAATGCGCCATTCGTTTTCACCGGCCTCCACAAACTTCCACTGCTGCCAGGGCTGGCCCTCATAGCTCCACAGGCGAACCGAAGCGCCGTTTTCGGTGTTGTAATCGGCCACTTCCAAAACACGGTTGTTCACAGCGGCAATGGTGTAAACATTGCCCTCGCGGATCACGGTATGTGCTGTTTTTTTCATTCTGATAACCTCCCGAAGCAGCGCCAAGGCTTTGTGCGCCGCCATCTTTTCAGAGTAATTTATTTTGCGCGATAACGCGGCATTAAAATCTTTGATTCTATTCTAATCATTATAGCAAATAAATCCCTGTATTACTACCCAAAAAAATCGAAACTTCTTTGGGCGGTTTGCGCATGCAAAACACCCCGGGCGCTTGCTTACCCGGGGTGTTTCGTCACGAACATTCAGGAGAAATGAAAAAATGGCATAAATCAGCCCTTTACGGCGGCAAAACCGGCCTCCAGATCGGCAAGGATATCATCGATATGCTCGGTGCCGATGGACAGACGAATGGTGTTCTGCTTGATGCCCACATTGGCCAGCTCGGCATCGCTCAGCTGGCTGTGGGTGGTGGAGGCCGGGTGGATCACCAGGCTCTTCACATCGGCCACATTGGCCAGCAGGCTGAACAGCTTCAGATGGTCAATAAATGCAAAGGCTTCCTTGCGCCCGCCCTTGATCTCAAAAGTAAAGATCGAGCCGCCGCCGTTGGGGAAATAGCGCTGGTACAGCGCATGGTCGGGGTGATCGGGCAGGCTGGGGTGGTTCACCTTTTCCACCAGCGGATGCGCAGCCAGATACTCCACCACCTTTTTGGTGTTTTCGGCGTGGCGCTCCAGGCGCAGGCTCAGGGTTTCGGTGCCCTGCAGCAGCAAGAATGCGGCAAAGGGGCTGATGCAGGCGCCCTGATCGCGCAGAAGAATGGCGCGGATATAAGTCACAAAAGCGGCCTTTCCGGCAGCTTCGGTAAAGCGCACGCCGTGGTAGCTGGGATTGGGCTCGCTGATCCACGGATATTTGCCCGAGGCAGCCCAGTCAAAGGTGCCGCCGTCCACGATCACGCCGCCCAGGGTGGTGCCGTGGCCGCCGATAAACTTGGTGGCGGAATGCACCACCACATCTGCGCCGTGCTCAATGGGGCGGATCAGATACGGGGTGCCGAAGGTGTTGTCGATCACCAGCGGCAGGCCGTGGCGGTGTGCGATCTCGGCAATGGCGTCGATATCGGGAATATCGCAGTTGGGGTTGCCCAGCGTTTCAATATACACCGCCTTGGTGTTGGGCTGAATGGCGTTTTCCACCTGGGCCAGATCGTGCGCATCCACAAAAGTGGACTGGATGCCGTACAGCGGCAGCGTGTGCTCCAGCAGATTGCTGGTGCCGCCGTAAATGGTTTTCTGTGCCACGATATGCTCGCCTGCCTTGGCCAGTGCCTGAATGGCATAGGTGATGGCAGCAGCGCCCGAGGCCACGGCCAAACCGGCCACGCCGCCCTCCAGAGCGGCAATGCGGTCCTCAAATACGCCCTGTGTCGAGTTGGTCAGGCGGCCGTAAATATTGCCTGCATCGGTCAGGCCAAAGCGGTCGGCTGCGTGCTGGCTGTTGTGGAACACATAGCTGGTGGTGGCGTAAATAGGCACAGCGCGTGCATCGCTGGCGGGGTCAGGATTTTCCTGGCCGACATGAAGCTGCAGGGTCTCAAATTTATAGTTCGACATAATCATTTCCTCTTTTCGATTGGTTCATAAATGTGTTTGGTTCGGTCAAAGGGTCTTTTCGCCAAAACGCTCACATTCGCCCAAATCGAAAATTGCTGCGCAGCAGCTGAAGGAAATAATGGTTCATACAAATGCATCCCTTTCCTAAGATGTAGAGGGGGGCAGCCGCTCTTTGCTGCGGCTGATGCTATTATTATAACCAACTTACCCAGCGTGTCAATAGGTTATTAAAAGAAAATTTTAATAAATTTATGGATGCCCTAAATTTGTGGTTCTAAAATAAAAGAAACTTGTGCCCGATTTGAGCACAAGTCCCGCTATAATGTCTTTAGATCCTTTCATTGGCTCAATGATCATAAAATCGGGCAGCAAAACCAATGCAGGCATATTACCTATTACCTATGATTTATCCCAATTTACCAAATACTGGTTACGGTCAATCAGTTTCATCTTATTTCACCTCGCAATGATATTACATCCATTCTGTTTACCAAAATCAATATATTTTCAAAAGTGGTAAATAGAATTCGCCATTCAAAGTGAAAAACGAAAATTTCTTTGGGCTGCTCAAAAGCGAACAGCTGCATTTGCAAAAATTTCAGTCTGCGGAGCACTTTAAAATCCTTCGCTGCAGCGTTTCCAAGTCCTCTTTGGTGTCAATATCAAACAGCTCCTCGGCGCGCTGTGCCTGCACACAGCGCACAAGCTGCGGGTGGGCTTTCAGCACAGCGCCGCCCCCCTGCCCTGCGGGCAGGCAGCACAGCTCGGCAAAAAATGTGCGTGAAAACGCCGCGGGCGCGCCAACCTGCCCGCCAAAGGCCGTGCGCCACAGGCATTCGGGCACACTTTGGGCTGCGGCCGCCAGGGCCAGCAGTGTTTCGGGCGTCAGGCAGGGCTGGTCAGCCGGGCAGAACACCGCCCCGGCCAGCCCGGGCCCCAGCGCCTGCACCCCAAGGCGCACGGCATCGCTGCGGGCAGGCAGCGTGTGCAGCACCGTGCGCACACCGCAGCTTTGGGCAAAGCGGGCGGCCTCGGCGCTGCGGGTAACCATCACACGGTCCGCAAACAGGCCGCTTGTGGCCTGCAGGGTGTAGTGCAAAAGGGGCTTTGCGCAAAATTCGGCCATCAGCTTGCTGCCGCCAAAGCGCCGCCCCAGCCCCGAGGCCATGATCACGCAGCCCATCTGCGCAGCAGGCGCATCCAGATCCAGCACCAGCGCGTCCGGGCGGCTGAGCTGCCTTTGCAAAAACGGCAGCTCCTGCTTGCGCACGGCCGCCGCCACACGCTTTTGGGCAAACAGTGTGTCCAGCGCAGCGGCATAGCATTCGCTGCCGCTCTCCAAAAAGCCGATCTCGTCCAGCAGCACAAACTCGCTTTGGGCCGCTGCCGCCTGCCGCACTGCGCCCGCCGCCTTGCACAGGCCGCTCTCAAGCGGCTTCATGCGCTGCTGGGGCAGCGCCGCCGATGCCTGCCCGATGGCCCCGATCTGAATTTGCGGTTCCCCCGCAGGCCCGGCCAGCCACACGCCTTTTCCGGGCACAAGGGCACTGCGGATGCAGGGGGTGCCCACCGGCAGGGGCAGGGCGCAAAGCGCCGTGGTTTTGCCGATGCCCCGCCCGCCCGTGAGCAGCAGGTGGCGCTTACCGCTGGCCAGAAAAATATTCCAGATAGAGTTGGGCGTTAGCCTGCTCACAGGCTGCTTTGTAGGCTCCATACCGCTGCAAAAACTCCTTTCCCTGTGGGGTCAGCTGGCTGCCGCCGCCCGCCGTGCCGCCGGTGTGCCGGGCGGTAAGCGCATAGCCCAGCCCTTTTTCTGCCTGCTTCACAAGGCGCAGCGCCTTGGAATAGGCCATGCCCATCTCGGCTGCCGCCTGCCGCAGCGAGCCGGTTTTTTCCAGCCCCAGCAGCAGCCGGTAGGGCCCGTCGCCGAAAAATCTTTGGCCGTCATCGTCTAAAAACAGCACCTTTGTGGTGATTTTCATCTGCGTTTCTCCCGCCTTTTGTGTTTGCCCCATGGCCCGGCATGGCAGCACCGGGCAGCGCCCCAAAAATAAGTACCGGCATTATAGCACTTTTGCATTCCAAAAACAATCCGGATTTGCTATAATAATGGTGATTCTTATACATTATTAAAAAAGCTGCCCCGGGCGCGCCGGGCTGCAGCCGCCATACAGCCGCGCCAAGCGGCGGGAACGGAGAACCGACATGAAAACCATACAAACCTACCACCGAGCCAAAACGCTGGCCGAAGCCTATGAACTCAACCAGAAAAAAACCAGCACGATCCTGGGCGGTATGATGTGGCTGAACATGAGCGGCGGCCGCATCGGCACGGCCATCGATCTGTGTGAGCTGGGCCTAAACACCATCACCGAAACCGAGGAGGAGATCTCCATCGGCGCCATGACCACCCTGCGCCAGCTGGAAACCTCGCCCATTCTGGCCGCTTACACCGGCGGTGCCATGGCCGAGGCCGTCAAGGATATCGTGGGCGTGCAGTTCCGCAACATGGCCACCCTGGGCGGCAGCCTGTGGGGGCGCTTTGGCTTCAGCGATCTGCTCACGCTGTTTTTGCCCTTGGACAGCTCTGTAGAGCTGTTTCACGGCGGCATCCTGCCGCTTTCGGAATTTGCCGAAAAGCCCTATGACCGCGACATTCTGGTGCGCCTGATCCTCAAAAAAACGCCCCTGAAAATGGCCTACAGCACCGTGCGCACCCAGAAAACCGATTTCCCTGCCCTCAACTGCTCGGTGGTGCTGGCAAACGGCGCCCTGCGCGCCGCCGTGGGGGCCCGGCCGGACCGTGCGGTGCTTGTCACCCTGCCCCAAATGCCCGAAAGCGCTGCCGCCTTCGGCAAAATGCTGGCCGAGGCGGTGCCCATGGGCAGCAATCTGCGCGGCAGTGCCGCCTATCGCACCCATCTGGCCGCTGTGCTGGGCGAACGCTGCTTTGCCCGCCTCACCGCCCCGCAAAAGGAGGAAGTATAATGGAGATCACACTCACCCTGAACGGCCGCACGGTAACGGCCTCGATCTCGCCGGATCTGCTGCTGATCGATTTTCTGCGCGATCACGGCTGCCTCAGCGTAAAGCGCGGCTGCGAAAGCGAGGTGTGCGGCCTGTGCACCGTGCTGATGGACGGCCAGCCCATTCTTTCCTGTTCGATGCTCACGGCGCGCGCAGCCGGGCACAGCATTTACACGCTGGAGGGCCTGCAGGCCGAAGCACAGGAATTTGTGGGCTTTATCGCCGATCAGGGGGCTGACCAGTGCGGTTTCTGCAACCCCGGCTTTGTGATGAACACCATTGCGCTGCTGCGGGAAAACCCCGACCCCACCGACGATGAGATCCGCGCATTTCTGGCGGGCAATCTGTGCCGCTGCTCGGGCTACGAGGGCCAGCTGCGGGGCATTCGCAGCTTTTTAAACACCCGAAACGCCAAAAAGGAGGAAAACGCATGAGCCAGCCAACCAATTTCCGCACCGTGGGCCAAACAATGCGCAAAAAAGACTCGATGCAGCTTTTGCTCGGCAAGGGCGTTTACACCGACGATATCGTGCGCAGCCGCAGCCCGCTGGTGGTCAAACTGCTGCGCAGCCCCCACGCCAACGCCATTGTGCAGAGCATTCGCACCGACATTGCCAAAAAAGTGCCGGGCGTGGTGGATGTTTACACATGGGAGGATGTGCCCCAAAAGCGCTTTGCCATTGCCGGGCAAACCTTTCCCGAGCCCTCGCCCTATGACCGCCTGATCTTAGACCGCCATGTGCGCTTTGTGGGCGATGCCGTGGCCATTGTGGCCGCCGAGGACGAAAAGGCCGCCCAGAAAGCCCTGAAGCTGATCAAGGTGGAATATCAGGTGCTGGAACCCCTGCTGGATTTCCGCACCGCCAAGGACAACCCCCTTCTGGTACACCCCGAGGAGGATTGGTTTCCGCCCTGCCCGGTGGGCGGCGACAACCGGCGCAATCTGGTGGCCAGCGGGCTGGAGCAGGACGGCGATGTGGATGCCGTGATGGCCGACTGCGACATTGTGATCGACCGCACCTACCACACGCGGGCCTTCAATCAGGCCATGATGGAAACCTTCCGCTCCTACTGTGAGATGGATGTATATGGCCGCCTGCATGTGATCAGCTCCACGCAGATCGTGTTCCACACGCGCCGCATTCTTTCCAATGCGCTGGGCATTCCCAAAAGCCGCATCCGCGTGGAAAAGCCGCGCATCGGCGGCGGCTTTGGCGCCAAGCAAACCGCCGTGTGCGATGTTTACCCGGCCTTTGTGACGCTTAAAACCGGCCGCCCTGCCGAGATCATCTACACCCGCGAGGAATCCCAGATCGCAGGCTCGCCCCGCCACGAAATGCAGGTGCGCGTGCGTTTGGGTGCCAGCAAAGAGGGCCGCATCCGCGTGCTGGACCTGTACACCCTTTCCAACTCGGGCGCTTACGGCGAGCATGGCCCCACCACGGTGGGCCTTTCGGGGCACAAATCCATTCCGCTGTACACCGCCTCGCTGGAGGCCTTCCGCTTTGGCTATGATGTGGTGTACACCAATGTGCAGGCCGCCGGTGCCTACCGCGGCTACGGCGCAACGCAGGGCCTGTTTGCGCTGGAATCGGCCGTGAACGAGCTGGCCGAAAAGCTGGGGCAGGACCCCACGCGCCTGCGCGATGCCAATATGCTGCGTGAGGGCATGTATATGCCCGCCTACTACGGCGAAACCGCCCACGCCTGCGCGCTGGACCGCTGCATGGAGCGCTGCCGCCAGATCTTTGACTGGGAGCATAAATACCCCGTGCGGGATATGGGCGACGGCCGCATTCGCGCCGCCGGTGTGGCCATGGCCATGCAGGGCTCGTGCATTTCCAATCTGGATGTGGGCTCGGCTGTGGTGCGCCTGGCAGACGACGGCACCTTCAATCTGATGATCGGCGCTGCGGATATGGGCACCGGCTGTGACACCGTTCTGGCGCAGATGACCGCCGAATGCATGGATTGCTCGGTGGACGATGTGGCCGTTTTCGGTGCCGACACCGATGCCTCGCCCTACGATTCCGGCTCGTATGCTTCCTCCACCACCTACCTGACCGGCAAGGCCGTGAGCGAAGCCTGCGACAAACTGAAAAAAAATCTGATCGGCATTGCGGCCGAGCTGCTTTCCTGCCCCGAGGATTCGCTGGAATTCGTGAAGGGCGGCGTAAAAGAGCTGGGCGGTGAGCAGCGCTTTGTAAGCCTTACGCAGCTTGCCGTAAAATCGCAGCTCAACAGCTCCCACACCGCCGAAGCCGCCGCCAGCTGCGCCTCGCCGGTTTCGCCCCCGCCCTACATGGTGGGCATGGCCGAGATCGAGGTGGACACCCGCACCGGCGTGGTGACCGTGCTGGATTATAAGGCCGTGGTGGACTGCGGCACCCCCATCAACCCCGCTTTGGCCCGCATTCAGACCGAGGGCGGCATTGTGCAGGGCATCGGCCACACGCTGATGGAAAATGTCACCTATGGCTCCCGGGGGCAGATTCTGGAAAACTCCTTTATGCAATACCGCCTGCCCACGCGCCTGGATATGGGCAAACTGCAGGTGGAGTTTGAATCCAGCTTTGAGCCCACCCAGCCCTTTGGCGCAAAATCCATCGGCGAGATCGTGATCAACACCCCCGCCCCAGCCATTGCCCACGCCATTTACCGCGCCACCGGCGTGTGGCACCGCACGCTGCCCATCACAGCCGAGCAGATCGCTCTGGGCCTGGAAACCTGAGGATAAAAATTGCGGCTATGCTCTCATGGGCAGTTTGCCAATGCCGCTTTTGCAGCAATCCGGCCGAGTGCGGTATTTTGCAGCTCTCAATGTAAAAATAAATATAGTGTGTATCAGAGCAGAGCGAAGGATAAGAAGGATGGATGGGATGGTGATATACCATGGCTGACAATAAAAGCAACCTTCAAATTAGGAACAGTACCGTGGATTTCCTCGTGTTTACGAAAGACGCACAGAAGGACGGTATCGAAGTACGAGTGCAGAATCACGATGTGTGGCTTACACAAAAAGCTATCGCTCAGCTTTTTGATGTGGACAGAAGTGTTGTGACGAAGCATTTGAAAAATGTCTATGAAGGCGGCGAATTGTCTGAAGATTCAACTTGTGCAAATTTTGCACAAGTTGCGGATAACGGAAAAACCTATCAATATAAGTTCTACTCCCTATCCGCCATTATTGCAGTCGGCTACCGTATCAACTCCGGCAGGGCAACGCAGTTCCGGCAGTGGGCAACCAGAGTGCTGGACACTTTTACCAAGCAGGGATATGTTCTGGACAAAAGCAGGCTCATCAACGGCCAGATTTTTGATGAGGACTATTTTGAACACCTGATTTCCGAGATTCAGGAAATTCGTGCCAGTGAGCGCCGTTTCTATCAGAAAATCACGGACATCTATGCCACTGCCGTGGATTATTCCCTCGATAGCCAGATCACCAAAAGTTTCTTTGCTACGGTGCAGAATAAAATGCACTATGCCGTCCATGGCAATACCGCCGCAGAAGTCATTATGGCACGGGCTGACCATACCAAAGAACACATGGGCTTGACCTCGTGGCGCAATGCTCCCGATGGTAAAATTGTGAAAGCGGATGTGTCGATTGCCAAGAATTATTTATCCAAGAGTGAGGTTCAGGAGCTGAACGAGATCGTCACTATGTATCTGGACTATGCCACCAGACAGGCACGACGGCATATTCCCATGACGATGGCAGACTGGGCAACCAAGCTGGATGCATTCCTGCAATTCAACGATGCAGAGATTCTGCAAAACAAGGGCAAGGTCACCGCAGCGATTGCAAAAGCATTTGCGGAAAGCGAATTTGAGCAGTATCGTGTCATTCAGGATCGGCTGTATCAAAGCGACTTTGACCGCCTTGTTGCAAGCGCAGAAGAAAACAACTGATCAAAAGAAAATGCCCGTTATCGGCCAACAGTGCCGATAACGGGCATTCATTTTACGCATATATAAATTCCGTCAAGACGGTTTGTTTTATATCGGCATACTCCCCGCCGAATGACGCCATGACATTATGAACAGAAAAGCGGCATGAGTGCTCAAGCCGCTTCCCGAAAACATGATCTACCTGTTTTATTGTGCCGCTGCCTGCAGCCTCCAATTTTTTTGTTTCT
>Ga0129312_1001014_pt1 | contig 18449 bp, 15 predicted proteins | sample O827metagenome_FD_94434 | JGI IMG/M metagenome (GOLD analysis project Ga0129312, IMG submission 94434) | Orangutan group fecal microbial communities from Wisconsin, USA - O827 metagenome | ecosystem: Host-associated > Mammals > Digestive system > Large intestine > Fecal | place: USA: Wisconsin... | reverse complement strand
GTTGATACAAAGACAGATGCAGCCATTCGTAAAGCATTTGCGGAAGAAATTCCGGATACAACAAAGATTATTATTGCACAGCGTGTATCTTCTGTTGAGGATGCGGATCAGATTATCGTTCTGGATGATGGTGAGATCAAAGCCATCGGCCGTCATGAAGAATTGATGCAGTCTTCAGATATTTACCGTGAAGTGTATGAATCACAGAAGAAAGGAGGAGAGGAGAATGAATAAGAAACAGCAGAGACCTCAGGTTAATCCGGACACATTAAAACGTCTGCTGGGTTATCTGAGTATTTATAAAACCCGCGTCATTTTGGTAGTTGTCTGCATTCTTTTGAGTGCTGTTGCCAACGTTATGTCTTCACTGTTTATTCAGCGGCTGATTGATGACTATATTTCTCCGCTGCTTCTGGAAGCCAATCCGGTATTTGATGCACTGTTCCGTGCCATTGTGCAGATGGCCTGCATCTATGTGATCGGTATTATTGCTACATTTATTTATAACAGGACAATGGCAGTTATTTCTCAGGGCATTTTAAAGAAAATCCGTGATGATATGTTTGCACATATGCAGAAACTGCCGATTAAATATTTTGATACACATACCCATGGCGATGTCATGAGTCACTACACTAATGATACGGATGCTCTGCGTCAGATGCTGTCCCAGAGTTTGCCTCAGTTATTATCCTCATGCGTGACAATTGCGGCAGTATTTATTTCCATGCTGTATCTGAGTTTATGGATGACATTATTTATTATTGTGTTCCTTTTCCTTATATTAAAGGTTGTCAAATCCATTGCTGGAAAGAGCAGTGTTTACTTTATTAAACAGCAGCAGAACATTGGTGATGTGAATGGTTATATCGAGGAAATGATCAACGGACAGAAAGTTGTCAAGGTATTCTGTCATGAAGAAGAAGCCAAGGCAATGTTTGATAAGAAAAACGAAGAGCTTTGCGATAGTATGACAACAGCCAATACTTATGCCAATATCCTGATGCCGATTATGGGCAACATGGGGAATATTCTCTATGTATTGCTGGCAGTTGTAGGCGGAAGCCTGGCCATTGCGGGCGTCACCAATATCAGTCTGACGGGTGCCGGGGTTATGACTCTTGGTACGATCGCTTCTTTCCTGACCATGTCAAAGAGTTTTATCAATCCGATCGCCCAGGTATCCCAGCAGCTGAATGCGGTAATCATGGCTCTGGCCGGTGCGACACGTATTTTTGAATTGCTGGATGAAGAGCCGGAAGAAGACCATGGTTATGTGACACTTGTCAATGCTAAACGTGAGAATGGTGAGCTGGTAGAATGCAAAGAGAGAACTGGTCTCTGGGCATGGAAGCATCCTCACAGCGATGGTTCATTAACTTATGAAGAGTTAAAAGGCCATGTGGTCATGGAGAATGTGGACTTCGGCTATGAAGAAAATAAACTTGTACTCCATGATATTACCCTTTATGCAGAACCGGGTCAGAAAGTGGCTTTCGTTGGTGCTACCGGTGCCGGCAAGACAACCATCACCAACCTGATCAACCGGTTCTATGATATTGCAGATGGTAAGATTCGTTACGACGGCATCAATATTACGAAGATCAAGAAAGATGATCTGCGCCGTTCCATGGGCGTTGTCCTTCAGGATGTCAACCTGTTTACAGGTACCGTCATGGACAATATCCGATACGGCAAGCTGGATGCCACAGACGAAGAATGTATTGCAGCAGCAAAGTTGGCCAATGCAGACGGATTTATCCGTATGCTGCCGGATGGTTATCAGACAGTTCTGGAAGGAGACGGAAGCGGTCTGTCACAGGGACAGCGTCAGCTGATTTCCATTGCCAGGGCAGCCGTTGCAGATCCGCCGGTTATGATTCTGGATGAAGCAACATCCTCCATCGATACGAGAACAGAAGCTATCGTTCAGAAGGGTATGGATGCCCTGATGCACGGCCGTACCGTTTTCGTTATTGCCCATCGACTGTCAACCGTCAAGAACTCCGATGTCATCATGGTACTTGAACATGGACGTATCATCGAGAGAGGCAACCACGAAAAACTGATTGCTGAGAAAGGTAAGTATTATCAGTTGTATACCGGAGCGTTTGAGTTAGAATAAAAATTTTTCGCACAAGTAAATATATAGAGTGCGGCGTATAAAAACATTCATAAAGGTTTTCAAAAGAAGATGTTTAACACAAGTGTGGTGGAGGATGCTTCTTTTGAAAACCTGTTTTTATTTATTGTTTTTTTAGTTTTAGGAAAATTTGTTTGTCCTATATTCTGGGTTGTTATTTGAGTAGTTGTTATTTATAATGTAGAAGAGGGGATGTGAAAATATGTTAGGAGAAACTCCGGAATTATTCAGAGAAACTGCAGAGTGGGTTAAGAGTGAAGTAGAACGGATTGAAAAAAATGAAAATGCCAAGCGACAGGGGATAAAAGATATTCAACCGTTGTTGGATGAAAAGCGTGAAAGAATACTATCGAAAAATAAGAAATAATAGGTGATTTAAGTATTTGCGGCAATTTAGTTAATAAAAATTGAGAGCGAGGTGATATGATGACCATAGACGAAATTCTTGCAGGAGAATCGAAGGATGTGGAGTTCAAAGAAAACCTGCCGGAGAAAAGCATTAAATATATGAAATCTGTGGTTGCCTTTGCTAATGGAACCGGAGGAAAAATCATTTTTGGAATTGCTGATAAAACCAGAGAAGTTGTCGGCTTTGATAAAGAAGATGTGTTCAAGAAAATGGATGCCATTGCCAATGCCGTATCAGACAGCTGTGAACCGGCAATTATCCCAGATATTACTTTACAGACGGTCGATGGTAAGACTGTCATTGTGGTAGAGGTTTCTGAGGGCAGACAGCGCCCATATTATATCAAAGCCCTTGGCAGAGATGGTGGCGTATATGTCCGTGTTGCCGGAACTACCCGCCTTGCCGATGAGTATATGGTAAAGGAGCTGCTGTTTGGAGGCAGTAACCGTTACTACGATCAGGCTTTGTGTACGGGGCTGAATATCACGGATAAAAAGATTGATGCTCTTTGCAAAGCGATGAAAGAACAGGCAGTCAGGAATGCCCATAATGAGGAACAGAAAGCATCCGTCAAAGATGTCGGCAGACAGCAGCTGCGCTCCTGGGGTATTCTGATTGAGCGTGATGGAAAAGATTATCCATCCAATGCCTTTGCTATTTTGACAGGCAATGGTGGACTTCATGTTGCAACTCAATGTGGTGTGTTCAAAGGTACAACGAAGGCAGTATTTGTTGATCGCAGGGAATATACCGGTCCGCTTTGGGAGCAGATAGATGAAGCATTTCAGTTTGTTTTGCGCAATATTCATCTGGGTGCTGCCATTGTGGGAATTTATCGTCAGGATATTTATGAGATTCCACCGGAGGCCATTCGTGAGTTGATTATCAATGCCATGGTACATCGTAGTTATCTGGATCATGGTACAATACAGGTTGCGGTATATGATAACCGATTGGAAATTACGTCTCCAGGAAAATTACCAATGGGACAAACTATAGAACGTATGAAAGAAGGGTATTCCAAAATTAGAAATGAAGCTCTTGCCCATGCGTTTGCTTATATGAACCTAATTGAGCATTGGGGAAGCGGCATTCCGAGAATTATTGATAAAGTAAAAGCTGCCGGGCTGCGGGAGCCAGAGTTTATTGGTGGCGAAGTTGATTTGCGTATCAATATTTATCGAGGTCAGGTTGACGGTACTGTTGGCCTCAATGCCCAAAATATCGCCATTAAAGTGTCGGATACTATTGATAAAATGCCAGATAGTGGCAATGAAGTGGCATATAAAGAAGAAAAAGTGCCAGATACTATGAAAAAAGTGCCGGATACTATTGATAAAATGCCGGATAATGAACAGGAACAACATATTTATAAATATGTATTGGAAAATGGCTCTATTACTACTGCTGAAACAGTAGGAATTTTAGATGTAAAACATCGTAGAGCCAGAGCTGTTTTGCTGAATATGGTTAAGGACGGTTATTTAAGAAAAGAAGGCGCGGCACGAAGCACTATTTATGTAAAAAATACAGAAGAGAGATAATGCAATATGGATAGAATAACAAAAATCGTTCAGGAAACCCACCATCGTTTTCTGAATTTGTTTTGTATGGATGTACGCCACCGCAATGGTGAGGCATCGGAGTATTATGTGGCTTCCCGTGCGAAGTCGGCGGGCGATCTGAAAGCGGTGACGCATAGGAATGAGCCGGATGGTGTGAGCATTTACAGTGTGTATGGTGAACAAAGAGACCATGTAGTGTTGGTGAAACAGTACCGTTATCCACTGGGGGATTATGTCTATGAGTTTCCGGCAGGACTTGTGGAGCCTGGGGAGGCAATGACGGATGCTGCTGTGAGAGAATTTCATGAGGAGACAGGACTGCATCTGCAAGTGATTCCGGCAGATGATATGTATACAAAGCCAAGATTCACAACGGTTGGCATGACAGACGAGGCCTGCGGCATGATTTATGGTTATGCATCAGGAGTGCCGGATAATCGGTTTGAGGAAAGCTCAGAGGATATTCAGGTCGTGTTGGCGGGTAAAAAAGAGGTTCGGCGCATTTTGAAGGAGGAGAATGTGTCCATGATGTGTGCGTATATGCTGCTGCATTTTCTGAAATCAGAAGGTAATCCGCTGGGATTTGTAGACATGTAAGATAAAAGATGAATTCAAACGACTGAAGGGTTGTTTATAAAAATATTGATAAAAGGGGATAATAAAGATGAGTCAGTTTTATTATTTAAATGATGAGATTTTTGGTTCCTGCCATCTGGCAGTGGGAGAGAAGAATACGGTGTTATTTGATCCGGGGATGGCCTGGTATGGTGAGAAAACCGTGGAGAATATTAAAGCGATTATCGGTGAACGTCCGATTGATGCGGTCTTTCTGACCCATTCCCATTATGATCATGTGGGAGCTTTGCCGATTATTAAGAAGTATTGGCCGGATGCCATGGTATTCGGCGCAGCTTATGCAGGAAGAGTTCTTTCAAAGCTGTCAGCGAAAAGATTGATTCGTGAACTGTCAGCAAGCGCAGCTGAGTTAAATGGTACGACGCTGCCGGATGATTATTCTACACGCAGCATTCAGCTGGATCAGATGTTGATCGGCGGAGAGACAATTAATGTTGGGGATGTCTGTGTGCAGTCAATTAAGACCGTGGGACATACAAAGGATTGTCTGTCGTATCTGATCGATGGTCATGATCTTCTGGCTTCTGAAACCATCGGCAGCATCAATACAAAGGATGACTATATGCCGCAGTTCCTTGTCAGCTGTGAAGAAGCGATGAAGAGTATCGACAGCTGCAGAAACAGCGGTGCAAAGAAGTTATGGCTGACCCATCACGGCGAGGTAGGCGAGGCAACACCGGAACTCTGGCAGTGGTTTGAAGATGGTTTGACTTCTGCCAAGAGCAGGATTCTGGAGATTATCAGAGATAATGAGACACCGGAAGAACAGTTAAAAGCCATGGAAGAGGTGTTCTGGAGACCGGAGAAGAAGGGCGGCTGGCCGCAGAAAGCTTTTGATCTCAATGCAGAGTCTATGCTGAAAACCATTAAGAGTGAGAATTTCCTGAGTCACTCAAAGTTTACGAAATAAGACAAACAGCTATTTGCAAGGATCAATGCAGTCATATGAAGGATTTGCGATTGTAGATCCAAAATGAATCAATATTAAAAGGAGTCTGCTAAATATGGAGTTAAAAAGTGCATTAGAGCAGCTTGGTCTGCTTCAGAAGAAGTTATATGCTTATCAGACAGCATCATCGTCTTTGTATCTGGATAGTGTGACAGTGGCACCGAGAGATACTTCGGAGGGCAGAGGGGTAGCTCTTGGTATTCTGGCAGGTGAGAGCCAGAAGCTGATGACGGCACCGGAGACAGGAGAGCTGCTGGATTTTCTGGCAGCGCAGAAGGAAAAGCTGTCGTTCCTTGAGCAGAGACAGGTGGAAGAGTTAAAGAGAAGCTATGATCGTCTGTCCAGAATTCCGGCGGATGAATATATGGATTATGCCATGCTGACCAATGAGGCCAGTGATGTATGGCACAAGGCCAAGGAAACCAGTGATTTTGCACTGTTTGCCCCGGTGCTGGAGAAACTGGTTGCCTATAACCGAAAGTTTGCGGGTTATTATGACAGCAGCAAAAAGCCTTATGATGCATTGCTGGATGAATATGAGCGCGGTGCGGATATGGCTTTTCTGGATACATTTTTTGAGACAGTCAGAGAGCGTCTGGTACCGCTGATTCATGCGATTGGCGAGAAGCCGCAGATCGATGACAGTTTTCTGCATCTGCATTATCCGGCAGAAGTGCAGAGAAAGTTTTCTGATTATTTGATGGAAGTCATGGAACTGGACAGAAACCATTGTACCATTGGTGAGACAGAGCATCCTTTTACACTGGAGTTCAACAATCAGGATGTGCGCATCACAACCAATTACAAAGAGGACAACGTTGCAGATTCTATGTATTCTGTGATCCATGAGGGCGGCCATGCCAAATATGAGCTGGGGATCCGTGATGATCTGCAATACACCTGCCTGACAGGCGGCGTATCCATGGGAGTTCATGAGAGTCAGTCCAGATTTTACGAGAATATTATCGGCCGGTCACTGCCTTTTGTGGAAGCAATTTTTCCGAAGATGCAGGAATTTTTCCCGGAACAGCTAAAGGATGTGACAGCAGAGCAAATGTATCGTGCAGTGAACAAGGTGCAGCCGTCATTGATCCGAACAGAGGCGGACGAGCTGACCTATTCCCTGCATGTGATGGTGCGTTATGAGATTGAGAAGCAGCTCATTGACGGCAGTCTTGAGGTGAAGGATATTCCTGAAGTCTGGAACCGTCTTTACAAAGAATATCTCGGTGTGGATGTACCGGATGACAAACGGGGATGCCTGCAGGATTCTCACTGGTCCGGCGGTTCCTTCGGTTATTTCCCGTCTTATGCCCTCGGCAGTGCCTATGGGGCACAGATGCTTCGCAATATGGAAAAGGATTTCCCTGTGTGGGAGGAAGTGCGTCAGGGGAAGCTGACCGACGTTTCTGCATGGCTGAAGGAGAAGGTCCATCAGTACGGCAGCCTTCTGACACCGGGTGAAATCGTGAAGAATGCCTGCGGCGACTTTGAACCGACGGTTTATACGGATTACCTGACTGAGAAATACACAAAACTCTATCAGTTATGATGATAATAGATTGTGCGTATTGTCGGATGACGTTGAAAGTGGTACAATAGAATAGATGTTTTGTTAGAAAAAGGAAGGTATCATTATGAGCGATTACAAAATGAACACAAAATGTGTCCAGTCAGGCTACAGACCTGGCAATGGTGAACCGAGACAGATTCCGATTGTACAGTCCACCACTTTCAAGTACGATACAAGTGAAGATATGGGTAAGTTATTTGACCTGGAGGAATCCGGTTATTTTTACACAAGACTTCAGAATCCGACCAACGATTATGTTGCAGCCAAGATTGCAGATATGGAAGGCGGTACAGCGGCTATGCTGACATCTTCGGGACAGGCAGCCAATTTCTTTGCACTGTTCAATATCTGTCAGGCAGGTGACCATATCGTATCCTCTTCATCCATTTACGGCGGTACATTTAATCTGATTTCCGTGACAATGGCGAAGATGGGAATCGAAGCAACATTTGTATCACCGGATTGTACAGAAGAAGAGCTGAATGCGGCATTCAAAGAGAACACAAAGGCTGTTTTCGGCGAGACCATCGCCAATCCGGCACTGACAGTCCTTGATATCGAGAAGTTTGCGAAGGCAGCCCATGCCCATCATGTGCCGCTGATTGTGGACAATACATTCCCGACACCGGTCAACTGCCGTCCGATTGAGTGGGGTGCAGATATTGTGACCCATTCCACAACGAAGTACATGGATGGTCATGGTGCAGCGGTAGGCGGTGCTATTGTTGACAGCGGCAATTTTGACTGGATGGCCAATGCTGAGAAGTTCCCGGGACTTTGTACACCGGATGATTCTTATCATGGCATCACCTATGCTGAGAAGTTCGGCAAAGAAGGCGCTTTTATCACAAAATGTACCGCACAGCTCATGAGAGATCTTGGATGCATCCAGTCTCCGCAGCATGCATTTATCCTGAATCTCGGTCTGGAATCCCTGCATGTACGCATGCCGCGTCATGTGGAGAATGGTCAGGCTGTGGCAGAATTTCTTGAGAAACAGCCGCAGGTGGCTTATGTGAATTATCCTGGCCTTGAGAGTGACAAATACCATGAACGTGCCATGAAGTATATGCCAAATGGCGGCTGCGGCGTTGTTTCCTTCGAGTTAAAGGGCGGCCGTAAAGCGGCAGAGACATTTATGAAGCATCTGAAGCTGGCAGCCATTGAGACACATGTGGCTGATGCCAGAACATGCTGCCTGAATCCTGCCACATCCACCCATCGTCAGATGAATGATGAGCAGTTAGCGGCAGCAGGTGTACCGGCAGGCCTTGTGCGTATTTCATGCGGTCTTGAGGACAAAGAAGATCTGATCGCAGATCTGGCTCAGGCACTGGCTCAGATTGAAGATTAAACTTGTCCGAAGGGTGTTCCGTTGGAATCAAATTGCGGCAGCCAATGTTTTAAATAGCTGCATTGAATTAAAATGACAGAATAAAAAACGAAAGAGAAGCAAAGGCTGCCCTGATGAGTAAGAACATTATGATTCAGAGGCAGCTTTTACTGTGACAAGGTAACGTGACAGAAAGAGTGAATCAGACATGAAAAAATACGGATTATTTAATCTGATTTATTTGATCTGATTTATTTAGGGGAAATAGAAGTATGAATAGAGAGAATTTTCAATCCCGACTGGGATTTATTTTGGTAAGCGCAGGCTGTGCTATCGGTATTGGCAATGTGTGGCGTTTTCCATATGTGGCAGGACAAAACGGCGGCGGTGTCTTCGTATTGTTTTACCTGATATTTTTGCTCTGTATGGGCGTTCCGGTTCTGACAATGGAACTGGCTGTGGGCCGTGCAGGCAAGAAGAGCGCAGTCCAGGCCTATAAAGCACTGGAGAAAGATGGCCAGAAATGGCACATTCACGGCTGGTTCTGTATGCTTGGCTGTGCATTGCTGATGATGTATTATACAACGGTATCCGGCTGGATGCTAAGTTACTTTGTCAAATTTATTACCGGCAGTTTCAAAAGCGGTATGGATGCAGATGCTGTAGGCGGTGTATTTTCCAATCTTCTGGCAAATCCTGTTGAAATGGCCGTATTCATGGCGATTACAGTTATTGCGGGATTTATTGTCTGCAGTTTCGGTCTGCAGAACGGTCTTGAGAGAATTTCCAAGATCATGATGTCAGCCCTCCTTGTGCTGATCATCGTGCTGGCAGTGCACAGCATGGTGCTTCCGGGTTCCGGTGAAGGCCTGCGTTTTTATCTTCTTCCGGACTTTAAGCGTGCAGCGGATGTGGGAATCGGCAAAGTGATCACAGCAGCCATGAACCAGGCCTTTTTCACCCTGAGTCTTGGTATCGGTGCCATGGAGATTTTCGGCAGTTATATGCCAAACGGCAGAACCCTCACCGGAGAATCTGTGAGAATCTGCGGTCTGGATACTTTTGTTGCGCTGATGTCCGGTCTGATTATTTTTCCGGCATGTTTCTCATTCGGAATCCAACCGGATGCAGGTCCGTCACTGATCTTCGTGACATTGCCGAATGTCTTTGTGAATATGGCCGGCGGCAGACTGTGGGGAACACTGTTCTTCCTGTTTATGACATTTGCCAGCTTTTCGACGGTCATCGCTGTATTTGAGAACCTGATCGCAGGATGCATTGATAACTTTGGCTGGAGCCGCAAAAAGGCCGTTCTTTTTAACGGAATCCTTATTCTGATCGCCAGTCTGCCATGTGTATTCGGTTATAATATCTGGAGCAATCTGCATCTGATCGGGGGAAGAGATGTTTTGGATACAGAAGACTTCCTCGTCAGCAATATCCTGCTGCCGGGTGGTTCACTGGTTTACTTACTGTTCTGTGTGAGCAGACGCGGATGGGGATTTGATAACTATCTTGAAGAAGTGAATCGCGGAAAAGGCATGAAGATGTCCGGCAAGTTGAAGTGGTATTTCATGACATTACTGCCGATTCTGATCTTGATTATCCTGATTCAGGGATTAATTTAAAAAAGTGCCTCTCGGGACACTGTAGATTTTCAAAAAGTATTCGTAATTGTGAAATTCGGCAGTTACGATACTTTCAGAAAATGCAGTTTTCCCGGGAGGCATTTGTATGTAATGTCTGTATTCTCACCGCAGTACTCACCGTCTGCGTGAACGGTCATGGAACTGGAAAGATGAAGGGTGCATTCTTTAAATGGAATGCAGTCAAAGGCTTTGATATGTTTCTGCTTGCCGGCAACTAGGAATGGCAGCAGGAAGAATGTCAGCCATTTCGGTACATCGTGTGCCATGCCGAGGCAGAGCATGCCGTCATCAGGCACTGCGTCCGGTGCCATGGGAACGCCGCCGCCCTCTGCACGAAGATTCATGCCTGCAGCAAAAATCATGCGGCTGACATGAACAGGTTCACCATTATCAAAAACAATATCGGCATCGCAGGTGGTCATTGAGAATAAAGATTCAACCGTCAGCAGAAGATAGGTCAGTTTTCCCAGATGCAGTTGGTTCAGAAACTTCTTAAGTCTGGAGTGCAGTGCCTTTTTGCAGACAATGGCGTCCAGTCCGGCACCGGAACTGATGGCAAAATATTTCGGTGCCTCCAATGCTTCGCAGGATACCTCACCCAGGTCAATGGCTGTACCATCTGTGTCTGCATCGATCAGATCCAGCATCTGATTCAGATTGGACAGGGTATCCTTGGAAATGCCCATGCCTCTGGCAAAATCATTGCCGGAACCAATAGGAAGGATGCCAAGCACAATGCGTGAAAAATCAGTGATGCCATTAATCACTTCATTTAAAGTGCCGTCACCGCCTACGGTGATCAGATAAATTCTGTCTTCGGGAAGAGAAGAAATCTTCCGGGCCAGTTCGGTGGCATGTCCGGCGTATTTGGTCTGATAAGCCTTGTATTCTATGTTTCGATTTTCTAATATTTCTTTCATTTGCTGCCAGATGGCACGGCTTTTGCCGGTTCTGGCTGTATTATTCACGATAAAATAAATCATTATATCCCTCGAATCTGCTCATAGATGAACTTATATGGCATTTCTATATAAGTTTTATATAGATTTATTGTACCAAATTATGCGGCGTCTGAACAGTCGTATTCTGTGGGATTTTGTTGATTTAAGACACCAGCGGCAGGATAAAGCTGCTCCAGATCCAGCTGAAAGGCATAATTAGGATCATAGCCGGAATCATATCCGCTGTTGGAAAGTTCGTTACTTTGTTCATACGGAAACCGGCTGCCGGCATGAAAAATCCGCCCACAGCTTTGAAATCATTGATCATGGCAGAGGTTGTCAGAGGATATATGACACCGGCCAGAAGAAATAATGTCATGAACAGGATAAACTGCGGAATCGCGATCAATGAAACAACACTGCCAAGGGTACAGGAGAAAATAATCGCTGTAAATAAATCCAGAATGGATTTGGCAATCATAATACTGTGGTCGCCGGTCATGCCGGAGACAATGGAGCCATAAATGCCTGTGCCGCTGGCAACAAAAATGACGATGATGGTGATCAGCGTTTCGGTAAAATCCGGCTGACTCAGTGGGGACGGTGTGTTTTTGATAATCTTTGATGAGGCTCTTTCCATCATCAGGGCGCCGGCACGGATTTTGTCCCCTAAATGGATAGCCAGACCGATGCCGGTTCCAAGAATAAGTGCAAAGATGACTGCAGGCATATTTTCCATAAGGACAATAGAGGTGATCCCCATTCCCATGGAGCAAAGGCCGAAAATCATGTTCAGGTTGGTGATGATACGTTCACTGATAAAATTTCGGGCGAAAAGGCCGATAAAGCCACCCACGAAGATGCATAATGCGTTGATGATAATACCTATGGGCATTGATAAAAACCTTCTTTCTAAAAAAATACTGGTATAGTTTAGCATATTTTCAGGAAATCGGTAAAGGAAAAATATCCGGATTCCTACAATTTTGTAAGTTGTCTTTTGTTTTGGGCGCTGTATAATAAAATTAGAAAATTTGCAGACAGTAAAAACAATATTTTTGGGAATAGAGGCAAAGGCATAGAAAATGGATAAGTTATTATTATTGGAAGATGATTTAAGCCTGATTACGGGTTTGACCTATGCGTTAAAAAATCAGGGCTTTGAGGTGGATGTGGCCAGAACGTTAAGTGAGGCTGATGCTAGTTGGGCAGATGGAAAGTATGCGATGCTGATTTTGGATGTAACTCTGCCGGATGGCACAGGATTTGATTTTTGCCGAAAAGTGCGGCAGTGTTCAAAGGTGCCGATTATTTTTCTGACAGCCATGGATGAAGAAACCAATGTGATGATGGGACTGGATATGGGCGGAGATGATTATATCACCAAGCCTTTTAAACTGGGCATTCTTATTTCCAGAGTCAATGCGCTGCTTCGTCGGAGCAAAAATTTCGGTCAGGAAGCAACGGAACTTGCATCGAATGGCATCAAGGTGCTTTTACTTCAGGGGCAGGCCTATAAAAATGGCCAATTGCTGGAGTTAACAGCGGCGGAATATAAGATGCTCTGTTATTTTATGAAAAATGCCAATGTGATTTTGACAAAGGAGCAGATTCTGAATCAGCTGTGGGATTGCGACGGCAACTATATTGACAATAATACATTGACAGTTTATATTCGCAGACTGCGCATGAAGATTGAAGATGATCCGGGAAAACCGGAGAGAATTGTCACCGTGCGGGGTATGGGGTATAAGTGGCAGGTGAACTTTTAAAGGATACAGGAATTTAAAATGAAGATATTGGTGAATCAGGAGATTAAACAATTATTTTTTCGTGCGGCAGGGATAGTGGCCGTATCCGGTCTTTTAACAGAGGGAATTGTATGGTATTTTTGTTCCAATCTTCTGGCAGCACGGGTTATTGCAGCTGTATATATGCTGATGTTTGGGCTGATTGCGGCAGCAGGCGTCGGGTATTTTAACCGGCAGAACCGGCTGATGGAAAGTGCTGTTGAGCAGATTCAGTCATTTCTTGACGGAAATATTGATGCCCGGATTGCCTGTGATGAGGAAGGGGAAATTTATAAATTGTTTCATGAAGTCAATACATTGGCTGCAGGGCTGAATGCGCAGCTTTCAAAGAAAAATCAGGAAAAAGAATTTCTGAAGGATACGATCTCCGATATATCCCATCAGCTGAAAACACCCCTGGCTGCATTGAATATTTATAACGGACTGATGCAGGATGGAACAGAGAACATGGATGATATTCAGACATTTGCGGCATTATCGGAAAAGGAGCTGGATCGTATGGAGATGCTGGTCCGGAATTTGCTGAAAATTACAAAACTGGATGCCGGATCCATTGTTTTTGAGAAGCACATAGAAAACGTGTCAGAGATGATGGAAGAAAGCAGAGAACATTTTATGTACCGGGCCGGGCAGGAACAAAAGCACTTGGACTATTCCGGAGATGAAGCAGTCATGCTTTTTTGTGATCGCAGCTGGCTGATGGAAGCCATTGACAATCTGGTGAAAAATGCCCTGGATCATACCAAAGCGGGAGACACTGTCAGTGTTGCATGGCAGCAGTTTTCATCGGTTGTCCAGATCAAGGTCAGGGATAACGGAAGCGGTATCCATCCGGAAGATCTGTATCATATATTCAAGCGGTTTTACCGCAGTCGCTTTTCAAAAGATACCCAGGGACTTGGTCTTGGCCTGCCTCTGGCAAAGGCGATTATCGAGGCACACGGAGGCACCATCGAAGTAGACAGTAAGTTGGGGCAGGGGACAAGCTTTACGATTAATTTTCTTACAATAGACGCATAAACCGCAGAATCAAAGAGAGTGTGCCTTTGGAGCGAATCGGGTGACATTTGATTTTTTATTCCTACAAAATTGTAGTGCGGCTGTCATATTGCTGTAAGGCAGGGATGATATTCTTTTTACAGATCGAAGAAAAGAGGTAAAAACGTATGGACTTATTGGAAGTAAAAGATATTTGCAAAACTTACGGCAATGGGGAAACGGCGGTACAGGCACTGAAGCATGTCAGTTTTTCTGTACCAAAAGGAGAATTTGTGGCGGTTGTAGGCGAATCCGGATCAGGAAAAAGTACACTGCTCAACACATTAGGGGCGTTGGATACGCCGACATCCGGTAAGGTGTACATTGACGGCAAAGATATTTTTGCCATGAAGGAAAAACAGCTGACAGTTTTCAGACGCCGGAATATCGGGTTTATTTTTCAGGCTTTTAATCTGATCCCGGAACTGACAGTGGAGCAGAATATGATGTTTCCGGTGCTCCTTGATTATCAAAAGCCCAACAAAAAATATCTGGAAGAATTGCTGACGGTTCTGAATCTAAAAGAGCGGAGAAACCATCTGCCGAATCAGTTATCCGGCGGTCAGCAGCAGCGGGTGGCCATCGGCCGTGCGCTGCTTACAAGGCCTTCGCTGATACTGGCGGATGAGCCGACGGGTAATCTTGATTCAAAAAACAGCAGTGAAGTCATTGCCCTTCTGCATGAGGCGTCAAAGAAATATGCGCAGACAATTATCATGATCACCCATAGCCAGAGTATTGCCCAGACGGCGGATCGTGTCCTTCAGGTGTCGGATGGTGTATTGACAGATCTTGGGAGGTGTCAGGCATGAAAAGTTATCTGAGTTTGATCCCCATATCTGCAAAAGTAAGAAAAAAACAGAACCGCATGACGGTATTGTGCATTGTGATCGCAGTCTTTCTGGTGACTGTGGTGTTCAGTATGACGGATATGATGATGCGGACAGAATTGTCCCATCAGGCAGACAAAAACGGCAGCTGGCATTTGGTATTTCATCAGTTGTCAGATGAGGCAGCAGCCGATATTGCAGCCCGGCAGGATGTGACAGCGGCAGGATGGTGCTCTGCGTTTAACATGGATGCAGCCCGGGACTATGAGGTGGGAGATGTCAAAGCGGCGCTGTATGGTACGGATGCGGCCTATATTGAACAGTTGATGAAGGGACTGAAGGAAGGAAAGTTTCCTTCATCAGATCATGAAGTGATGCTCAGCACCAATGCCGAAAATTATCTGGAACTGAAAATCGGTGACACAGTTGTACTGCATACCCCTGCAGGCGTGTCAGAGTATACCGTTTCCGGTTTCGGCGGAGATGATGAATCCTATTATGAAGGACAGTCTTATCTGGTGGGTGTTTATATGACCCGGGAGAACTTTGAACAGGTGATGGAAGAAAACGGAGTGAATGATGCCGATTCCGGTTTGTATGTTCAATTCCAAAATGCTTCCAAAGCTGATCAGGCCCGAACAGAAATCAAAGAAAAGTACCAGCTGTCCGATGACCAGATTGGTGAAAACACCGGCATTATGGGAATGTCCGGTGCCAGCAATCATCAATCAATGATGGGCATTTACACCATTGCCATCGTCTTGTTTATTCTGGTGCTGATGGCAGGGGTACTGATGATCTCAGGAAGTATGAACAGCAATATCAGTCAGAGAATGAAATTTTTCGGTATGCTGCGGTGTATCGGCGCCAGCAAAAAGCAGATCATGGGAATTGTCCGCCTGGAGGCATTGAACTGGTGCAAAATCGGCATTCCTGTCGGTGTGATTCTGGGAACGGCTGTTAATGATGTTTTGTGTATGGTTTTAAGATACGGTGTCGGCGGTGAATTTGCAGGAATGCCGGTATTCGCCGTCAGCAAAGTCGGCATCATCAGCGGTGTGTCTGTCGGATTGATTACAGTTCTTCTGGCTGCCCAGTCCCCTGCGAAAAAAGCGTCAAAGGTTTCTCCGGCAGCTGCGGTATCCGGCGGCTTGGAAAATAGTACAAAGACCGAACATGCATCGGGAAAAATATATGCAGGGATAGAAACATCTCTGGGCATCCATCATGCCGCATCAAGCAAAAAGAACTGGCTGCTGATGACAGGATCCTTTGCTCTTAGTATTATCGTATTTTTATGTTTTTCAGTGGGAATGGATTTTGCACATGCCCTGCTGCCGTCACTGCGGGCCTGGCAGCCGGACTGCACCATCAACGGCTATGCCAATGCCGGCAATATTGATTCGTCCATGAAGGATGCCATCAACGGCATTCCCGGTGTAGAACAGGTTTTTGGTGATGCCTATGCAAGCGATGTTCCGACAGTTTCTTCACAATCATCAGTGAATCGCGTCAATATTGTTTCCTATGATGATTACATGATCAAAATGGCCGGAAAATCTGTGGTAAAGGGCGATATCTCAGAAATCGGCACTGATAATAAGAAAGTCATGACCATCTGCAGCAAAGACAACCCTCTTCATGTGGGGGATACCCTTCAGATCAATGGAACAGAAGTGGAAGTGGCATGCGAGCTTTCTGATGGCCTTTTTGCAGATTATTGCATCATTGTGTGCTCTGAGAATACATTTAGACAATTAATGGGGGAACAGGACTATACCCTTCTGGGAGTGAAGCTGTCAAAAAATGCAGATCAGGAAACCCTTAGGCAAATCAATGCTTTAGTCGGCAAAAATCAAATCTTTACAGATAATCGGAAGAGCAACCAGGAAACAAACGCCACTTATATGATGACAAGAATCGTCGGATACAGTTTCCTAATCATCCTTGCCATGATCACAGTTTTCTATATTATGAACAGCATTTCCATGAGCGTGTTGGCGAGAATCCGTCAGTATGGCTATATGCGGGCAATCGGAATGGACAGACATCAGCTGAAAAAAATGATTGCAGCAGAAGCTTTTACCTATGCAGTTTCAGGACTGGTCATCGGATGCGCCCTTGGGATTCCAATCAGCAGGGCTATGTATGTGACCCTGATTACAAGACACTTCGGCAATGAGTGGCAGGTGCCGATACAGCTTCTGGCAGTCATCGTCGTATTCGTCATGGCCTCGGCGGCAGCAGCAGTGTGGAAACCGGCAAAGCGGATATCCGAGATGGCGATCACGGAGACGATTAATGAGTTGTAGTTAATGAGATCAAGCGTATTTTGAATAAAGAATTTGATAGTTAATGTAAAAGGTCAGGAAACTGGCCTTTTATTGTACGGTGAGAAATGTAGTGCTATGCGGCGTTTGAAAGTCAGCTCGTTTTTTGGTATGTGATATTCAATAAAAGGAGATTTTGACGAAAAATGAAGAAGAGATATATCTTCGTGATTGAAATATATATTGGGAAAAATGTGTTAACAGATTATAATGTTTATACTGGTCAATGAAATGTGGGCATGATATAATTTGGAAAGGTATGATGATTATGAGGCTGTTAATCAACAAAAAGGATTTGGCGTTATTATTGGAGCAAAAGAGAGATTACATTGGCAATAGAGTTGCGGTTGATACAGTTATTGCCGGAATATCATTTTTATTATCTGTGTTTACAGCGAGTTATAATGATATATTTTTTGCTTCAAGCATCACATTAAAATATTTGTTTTGCTTTATAAGTGTGTTATATATACTGAAAATTGCGAAAGATTTGATTGAAATGCACATTGACAGTTATAATCATACAAAACTAATGAAAGATATTGAGGACTTAGATATGATTCAGCATAAACATTCATTGATAGTGATTAAAAGAAATGTAGATCAAAAAACAAGTAAATTTCTGCTGTATTACGATGAAAAATGGGATTGCAAGTTGTTTTTAAATTATAAAACAGCAGATAGAAATAATGAACAGAATATTATAAGCCGCATTGCTGAAGACTTTAATATAGATGTTGGAACAATTGATTGTCATTATGTGGCTTCCCGGGTTCAGGAAAAGTATTCTGTAAGCCATAATGAGGATAGGGTCTATCAGCATAGATTATACGAAGTTTCGTTTGAGAAAATGCCGGAATTGGCTTTAAAGGATGATTTTGTTCTTAATGATCGGCATTACTATTGGATGTCTATTGCGGACATGGAAAAAGATGAAAATATTATTCAAAAGAATTTAGAAGTTGTAGATTTTGTGAAGGAAAATATTTTATAAAAATTCAATTTAGGCACATGAAAAAGCTTCAGAATATCCGTTAACAACGGATGCTCTGAAGCTTTTTTCGCCGGATCGGGTCATTACCCGGCATTTTTCACAAAAGGGAGGCTGAATTTTTCGTGGATTAAAATAATCTGCGAAAAATATATCTCAAACCCGCTGATTATAAGGATTTTAAGCAAGAACTGACCCCTTATCTGACCCCTTATGGCGATTTATTCAGAAATGTTTATAAGAAATGCCAT
>Ga0129312_1001012_pt1 | contig 18466 bp, 15 predicted proteins | sample O827metagenome_FD_94434 | JGI IMG/M metagenome (GOLD analysis project Ga0129312, IMG submission 94434) | Orangutan group fecal microbial communities from Wisconsin, USA - O827 metagenome | ecosystem: Host-associated > Mammals > Digestive system > Large intestine > Fecal | place: USA: Wisconsin... | reverse complement strand
CAAGGCTGAAATCGAACGGCGCATAAACGCCACAAATCAATCGGATGTGAATTGTCAAGGTGCACCGGCTGCTGAAAAGTAGCCGGGTATATTTTTAACTATGGTTGAATTTTAAGCGCTTACTTTCGAACAAAGTTATCAGACAAAACAAGGGAGGGTATTTGATAATGAAGAAAAAGGTATTATCAGTATTACTGAGTGTAGCGATGATGTCTACATTACTCGTAGGATGTGGCGGCGGCAACGGCGCAGACAGCGCAGATGCACCGGCAGACAGCGGTTCAGGTGACGCGGCAGCGACCTCTTCTGATGGGGTAGAAGAGATCACATGGATGTTCTGGGATGATCTGAATGCGACAGAGGATCTGATCTCACTTGGCTACAAGGATGTTGTAGACAGATTTAACAAAGACTATGAGGGCAAATATCATGTGACCCCGATCACAACGAACCTTGAAGAGTATTATACCAAGCTGAATGCGTTGGTTGCTTCCAATGAGACACCCGATGTATTTATCGTCAGCCCCGGACCGAACCTCGATGTATATGTTGAGCCTGGTGTGGCAGCAGATCTGACCGACGATCTCAAGGCAGACGGATGGATGGATACATTCAACGGCGGTGAGGGAGCATTCTCACAGCAGACCTATGATGGCAAGATCTATGCAATACCTTTAAATATCGCTGCTGCATGTGTATTCTATAATACAGAGATGTTTGAGAAAGCCGGCATCAGCACAATGCCTACCGATTGGGACGGACTGATCGATGCATGTGACAAGCTGCAGGCAGCAGGCTATACACCGCTCACGATCTCTGCAGGAACCGCATGGTGCTTATCTATGTTAGCAGGTTATCTGTGTGACGCTGAAGGCGTGGATCTCGATGCGATCGATGCAGGTACTGCTCACTGGACAGATGCTAACGTTGTAGCAGCAGCTAACAAGATGCTCGAGCTGTCAAAGTACTTCCAGCCGACAGCAGCAGGAGATACCAATGACGTAGCTACCGCAAACTTCTACAACGAAGAAGCAGCTATGCTGATCCAGGGATCATGGGCAATCGCTCAAATCAATGGTTCTAACCCTGATTTCGAGGATAAGTGTGGTGTATTCGCATTCCCCGGAACCAACGGCAGAGTTATCGCAAAATCCGATAGTTTAGCAATGAGCGCCAACACCCAGCACAAAGAGGCTGCACTGGCATTCATGAAGTACTTTACCGATGATACTGCTCAGAAGTACACCGCTGAGATCGGTGGTAAGATCCCTGTAACCAAGGTTGATTACGATGCAGACAAGGCACCCGCTCAGTTAGCATACGTTATGGATGTATTCAGCAATGCATCATCTACCTTCGGATTCTACAATGAGTCACTGGCTTCTACAGAGGCAGGATCTACATTTGATGACGCAATGGTATCAATCTACCTTGGAACTCCGGTGGAGGAAGGCTTACAGACGATTGAAGATTTCTACGTGAACAACGTATGGAAATAATCAGACAATAGGACAATAAGAGCTGGCTGCGGGATCGGAGAAGACCGGTCCCGCAGTTTCTAAAATTCTGGAGGTTTTTATGGACAAATTATTGAGGAATAAAAAAGCGATCATCTTTTTCATCGCACCGGCATTCCTGCTATTTACATTTGTTTTGTTTATTCCGATCTGCCAGTCAGTGTGGTATTCGTTATGTAATTATGACGCCCTGACCAAGCCGGAATTCATTGGATTCGAAAATTACAGACAGTTGTTTTTGAATGATAAGACGATGCGTATTGCCCTCAAAAACTCGCTGTTTTTTATGGTGTTCTCCTGTGTATCACAGTTGCTCATGGGTCTGTTGCTGGCAGCCCTGCTGACGAACATCAATAAAGGAAGAAACTTTTTCAAAAATGTCTACTATCTGCCCTGCGTACTGTCATCCGCAGCACTTGGTCTGTTGTGGATGTTCATCTTCAGCCCGAAGCTGGGTATCAACCAGATACTGGCTTCATGGGGCATTCAGGGTCCGCTGTGGCTGATGGATGTCAGGGGATTTATCAATCTGCCGATGAAGGTTATCGCTTTCGTGGCATTGTGGCAGTATGTCGGACAGTCGATGATGCTGTATATGGCACAGATCTCCGGTATCGATAAGAGTCTGTACGAGGCATCTTACATCGATGGTGCGACAAAGACACAGTCATTTGTACATATCACATTACCTCTGATCCGGCCGATGGTCGCTACCGCGATGTCACTCAACTGTATCGGTTCGCTAAAGTTCTTCGATCTGATCTTCAACATGACTGAGGCAGGACCGAATCACCAGACGGAAGTACTGGCGACACATCTGTACACACAGGGATTTAAGTATTTCAAATACGGCTATGCCAGTGCGATTGGTGTCGTACTGCTGATCCTGTGTCTGGTGATGACATTTATCATCAACAAGTTCGTCAAAGTCGAATCATATGAAATGTAGGCGGGGAGGAGCGTAAGACATGAAGAAAATAAGTAGAAAAAAAGTAAATGTGTGGCAGATCGTGATCTATCTGTTCCTGATCATCCTCGCATTTATCTATCTGGCACCGCTGCTGTGGATGCTGCTCGTATCGGTTAAGGATAATGCAGAGATCTTCACATCACCCTTTGCATTGCCGCATCGCATCCAGTGGGAGAACTATTCGTTTGCATGGACCGCCGGTTACCTCGGTAAAGCGACGCTCAACTCCGCGATCGTCTGTGTGACGGCACTGGTACTGAGCCTTGTGATCGGTTCGATGGCAGCTTTCGCGATCGCGAGAATGCGTTGGAAATTCTCAAGACTGATGATGACCTATTTCCTGATCGGAATGATGGTGCCGATCCACTGTGTGCTGATCCCGCTGTTCAAGACATTTTCAGGTATCGGCCTGTATAACAATCTGAGTGGATTGATTCTGCCGTATGTGACGTTTTCACTGCCGATCACCATATATATCATGGAAGGGTTTTTTGAAAATATGCCGCAGGAGATCTTTGAGGCAGCCTGCATCGATGGCTGTAACATCTATAAATGTTTCAGCACGATCGCTGTACCGCTGTCCAAGACCGGATTGTTCGTGACCGGACTGATGTCTTTTGTCGCAAACTGGAACGAGTTGCTGCTGGCGATGGTATTTATCTCCGATGACCTGAAAAAGACACTTCCGGTATCGCTGTCCAAGTTCGTAGGACCGTATAACACGAACTACGTGCAGATGTTCGCAGCGATCATCATCGCGATCATACCGACGATCGTTGTCTACTGCTGTTTCAGTAACCAGATCGTAGACGGACTGACCGCAGGTGCTGTCAAAGGCTAAATACAAGAGAATAGGTAACCGTTTGGCACCTTCACAGTTGCAACGATAGAAAAAAGTTATGCATTTTCATAAATGTATGACTTTTTTGCTTTAAATCATTATGAGATCATGATAGAATTGTTACATCATGCTGATATAGACAGCGTTGTACAGGGAAATAAGAGGAGGACGTAGCATTGGAGAGAACGAAAAATAGAAAATTTAGTACGATGATCGCTGCTTCGGTCGCAGCGGTGACAGCAGTATGCACATTGCTGTTGTTCCTGCTGGCAAACAGCAACATGACCAATGCCATGCATGAATCCGCCGTAAACAACATGGAGTCGGCATTGGCTGCAAAGGCAGGTGTGATCGACCAGTATGTGGACAAAGCAGAAAAGATACTGATCGGTTATGGAAAAGCACCGGTAGTCGCACAATTACTAAAAGATCCGACGAATGCACAGCTCGTGGCGCAGGCACAGCAATACACAGAAAATTATTATGCAGGTCTCGAGGGCTGGGAAGGTATCTATATCGGAGAGTGGAATACGCATATCATCGCACATTCCAATCCGGATGTGGTCGGTATGACGACACGTGAAGGAGATCCGTTAAAACAGCTTCAGGATGCGATGACTGCTGCGGGAGATATCTATGATGCAGGTATTATCGTCTCGCCGGCATCCAAGCAACTGATATTGTCACTTTATGTGCCGGTGTATGATACGGATGGAACTACGATCCTGGGCTATGTCGGAGGAGCGCAGTTTGCAGAGAGCTTAAAAAATGTGTTGGACAGCATATCGATGAAAGGAATGCCGAATGCCAGAGACTATATGATCAACATCGAGACAAGCGTACATATCTTTGATGAAAATGAAGAATTGATGGCGACAGAGATCGAGGATCCGATGCTGTTGTCTGTGATCGATCAGATCGGACAGCATCCGGATCAGGCTGACGGCAGCCTGACCTATCAGGATGAGAACGGCGGGGATTGTCTGGCGGTCTATCATTATATGCAGGATCGCCAGTGGGCGACGATTCTCAGTGATAATCAGGGAGAGATCTACGCGAAGGCGATCACGAATAAATGGACGCTGGGTGCATTATGCCTGTTATCCTTTTTAATCATTACATTCCTGTCATGGCTGTTGGTGGGTGTCTGCATGAAGCCGTTGAAGGTTGTGGAAAAATCGATTGTACAGCTACAGAATCTGGATCTGACCGAGCCTGAGGCAATCAAAAAATATATCGGCACGAAAAATGAAGCCGGACAGATCGCACGTGCGACAGATCTGCTCTACAGCACATTACGCGATATTGTAGGCACGCTGAATGCCTGCACGGATTCGTTGAATACATCGACAGGCAAGACCAACGAAGCCACGATGACATTGATCGACTATGTGGGGGATAATTCAGCGACGACAGAACAGCTCGCAGCAGGCATCAGCACGACCAACGATGCGATCGAGGGAGTCGTACATGAGATCGGCACGATCAGTGAACTGGTAAATTCCGTTGAGGAAAAGGTCAAGGACGGAACGGAGAAGAGTGAGGAATTGATCCGGACGGCACACACGATGAAGACGATTGCAGGAGAGACGCTCGAGAATACAGGAGACAGGATCGAGGAAAATCGTCAGAATGTTGAGACTGCCATGAAGAGTCTGCAGGAACTGACACGGATCAATGATATGGTAACACAGATTCTGGATATTGCGAGCCAGACGAATCTGCTGTCATTGAATGCTTCCATTGAGGCTGCCAGGGCAGGTGAACAGGGCAAGGGCTTTGCGGTTGTGGCACAGGAGATAGGCAATCTCGCGACCAATTCTTCGGCAACAGCCGTGCAGATCCAGGAGATCTGCGGTGATATCAATGAGAATATCGGTAATGTCAGATCCTGCTTCGATGACATCATCACCTTTATGGAGCAGGATGTATCGGATAAGCTGAAGAAATTTGTACAGATTGCAAATGAATATAATACTTCGGTAGATTTGATCCGCGCTTCAATTCAGGAGATTCAGCATGCATCAGACGGATTTGTAGCTGCTATCTCTGACATCAGAAATCAGATGGATGTGATCCAGACTGCGGCATCAGAGAATGAGTCCGGTGTGGATGGTATCGTCAGTGTGATCGAACGTACCAATACAACAGCGGAAGACCTGAAAAATGTCGTTACGGTCAATGAGGACAATGTAGAGGCAATCACCAGAATCGTACAGAAATTTAAATAACGATTCAGCGATGCTGTCATTGTTTTTCCCCGACAGCTGTGCTACGCTAAAAGGTAATGAGTGCAAGCTGGTATGTCAGAATGATTGACAGGTGACATACGCTGGGAGGAAAAACGTTGGATACAGTTATCGTAAGACCTTTTGTAAAACAACAATTTGACAGATTTATGCAGGATGGGCGCATCTTATTTATCAGTGCGCCCTGTGGATTTGGCAAGACGACAGTGGCAGATGCCCTGCTGACCGGGCAGACGGTCATCCGGTTAAATGCGACAGATGCCGGACTGACGGCTCCGTTTCCGGAGACGGGGAATCTGATGTTGGTCGATGATCTGCAGCTCATGCAGGAGGACGACTGGCCGCTGGTGCGTGACTGGATCCGGCATGGACAGGAGCGGCGGCTGATGCTGCTCTCGCGCGGAGCGGTACCCGGAATACTGATGGAATATACATATAACGGTCAGATGATAGTTCTGGAGGCTGATGATCTGCTCTTTGATCATAATGATATCCGCAAATTATATGATGCGTATGAGATAACTGTGACAGACAGCGAGATCAATGGAATCCTGAAGGAATCACTGGGTTATCCGCTAGGTGTAGTGATCACTGCGCGTTACATGTCGGGTGGCAGAGCGTTTGGAACGGATGTCGTGGAACGGGCGTTCATTGAGGTATACAGATATTTCGAGACGGCTGTTTATCACCGGCTGGATCTGCCTGTGCGCCGTTTCCTGCTGGAACTGGCTCCGTTTGAGAATTTTGATATTGAGCTGGCGAGGATGGTCAGCGGAGACCAGCATGCGGGAGCACTGCTGAGCTGGCTGTTGAAAAATACGACCATGCTGCGCTATGACGGCACACAGAGATATTATTTCTGGTCGAAGTTTCGCGGCTTTCTGTTATGGGAGATGGAACGTGAATATACGGATGAGAAATGCCGGATGCTGTACAGTCGTGGCGGGCTCTATTATGAACTGAAGGAAGATTATGTACACGCACTCGAATGTTATACCAGAGGCGGGGATCATTCCAAGGTATCTGAACTGCTGATCCGGAATGCGCAGCTGCATCCGGGCATGGGGCATTATAGTGAAATGGAACGATATTATCGCAGCCTGCCGGAGAGCGAGATCCTGGCATCGCCTTCACTCATGCAGGGCATGAGTATGTTATGTGCGCTGGCGATGGACTATGCCGGTTCTGAGCGATGGTACCGGGAACTGCGGGAATTTGGCAGAAGGTGTGACAGACAGGATGCAGCCGGCAAACAGGCGAGAAGCCGGCTGGCATGGCTGGATATATCCCTGCCGCAAAGGGGCGTGGAGAGTCTGATCGATACGATTCCGGCGGTTTTTCGCCTGATGACCAATAAAGAGGTGAATCTACCGGCATTTTCAGTCACGAGTGCGCTGCCAAGTATCATGAACGGAGGCAAGGATTTCTCGGCATGGAGTAAAAAGGACGACCTGCTATATCAGACGATCCGGATCCCGGTAGAGGCGGTACTGGGAAAAGACAGCGTGGGATTAGCTGACTGTGCCATTGCAGAGAGCAAATTTGAAAAGGGTGAGAATATATCCAATCGCATGCTGTCGCTCATCCCGATCATGAGTGAGGTCCGGCAGAACGGAACACCGGATATAGAGTATGCGATCAATGGACTGTTTGTGCGCAACCAGCTCGCGAACGGTCAGCCGGAGGATGCCAGACGCACGATCCATGCGTTGCGCGAACAGTATGAGCAGCGCGGACTGACACGATTTTTGCCGAATATGGATGCGATGTGCTGCCGGATCGAGCTGCATATGGATCAGTTTGACAGGACGGATGAGTGGTATCGGACCAAAGCACCGCGGGATCCGATGCATCTGAATGTCATGAAACGGTATCAGTATCTGACACAGGCGATGGTCGAACTGGCAGACGGCAGAGTGGATGCTGCGATGATCACGCTGGCTCCGTTAGAACCGTATTGCCAAAAGTGCGGACGGTATATCGATGCGATCCATCTGCATGTGCTGACTGCCGTTGCGCTGTACCGGAAAAAGGAAGACACATGGAGAGAACATCTGACCGAGGCGTTGACAACAGCGCAGGAGTACCGTTTTATACGCACGATCAGTGTGTACGGAGATGCGGTGCTGCCGTTATTGGAGGATCTGCACTGGGATAAAAACAAGAGATGGTTTGACCGGCTCATGACAGATACGAGGGCACAGGCGGCGTTGTATCCGCATTTTCTCGAGTCGCATCTGGCACAGACAGAAGTATTGACACCGACGGAGACGCAGATCCTGCATCTGATCTGTGCGGATAAGAGTAACGCACAGATCGCGCAGATCATGAATATCAAGCTGACGACCGTGAAGACGCATGTGAGCCACATATTGAGCAAACTTGATGTCAGCCGCCGCAGCGAAGCAAAGACAGTTGCCAAAAAACTGCGCCTCGTGCCGTAGAGCATCCCATCTCATACCCTCATCTCATACTTTGGTAGGATTTACATAATTGATACTTCACGTATACTAATTATATATGAAATTGTAATTGGCAATACGGGGGTACAGAGTATGGGATGGAAAGTAAACTGGATGCAATATCCGAAGCGGATGCTGGCGGCAGTGCTGTGACACCGGGACAGGTAGATGACACTGACCACACAAATGTACCGGAGCAGACAGATGGGGCACTGGCAAAGCTGCGGCTGAAGACCGGCAGATCGACGGCAACGACCAAAGGAAAAAAGTAAATACAGTGCAGTGAGTAATAGAGACCCCGGCAGGCACTTCCTGCCGGGGTCTTTTGCGCGATCTGAAAGATTTAAAAAAAATTGAAGACATATCCCATATATGTGCGTTATAGTAGTTAGCAGACAGAAAACAAAGGGGGTGAGAGGCATCGACAGGACAGAGGATATGGATATCGACCGGTATTTTTCTTATCTGCTGCAGCAGTATGAAAAGCTGGTATACAGTATCTGTTACAAGACCTGCGGCAATCCGTTCGATGCACAGGATCTCACTCAGGATACATTTTTAGCGGTGTATAAGCATCTGGGGACTTTCGACCGGATGTATGAGCGGGCGTGGATCTGCCGGATTGCGAGCAACAAAGCAATCGATTATATCAAGAGCAGAAAGCGCCTGGAGGAATGCCACGAGGATGAATATTTCCGGGAAGTGGCAGACCCCGGAGACGGCCCGGAGGATATATACATCCAAAAAGAGGCAAAGGAACTGGTGTTATCTGTCTGCAACCAGTTGCAGAGTCCCTACCGGGAAGCCGCATATGAGCATTTTTATCTGGAGAAACCGATGCCGCAGATCGCGCGTGAGAAGGAGACGAATCTAAAGACGGTTCAGACGCGTGTATACCGTGCCAGGGCGCAGATACGAAAGCTGCTGGAAAAACAAAGACACGCCCAACGCGTTGGAAAAGGCAACGGAAAAAGTGCCGGAAAGGACGCTGAAAATGAAAGACGAAAAGCCAGAGAAGGAGGAGATAGCTCATGACAACGCAATTACGGCAGATGCATCTGACAGAGAATGATTTTAAACAGTGGGAGCAGGGCATGCTTTCTCCTATGCAGATGGAACGCTTTCTGACGCATACAGCGAACTGCCCACATTGCGGGGACGCATGGATGGCATATATGGAGCATCATAGCGAGGCACTTGAACAGCCGCCGGCATATCTTGCGGAAGAGATCGGGGAACGTGTACACGAGCCGGATGTCGTGATCGCGCAGAAGGCACATACGATGTCCAGTCGCGTACAGCTGCTGTTGTACAGTCTCAAGGTCGGCGTCGCACTGGCTGCTTCGATCTATATGGTATTTGCGATGGATGCACAGACATTGAACCAGATGATGCAGTTGTTTGGAAAATAATGGTTGGAATGAATAGGAGGACAGATCTATGACGAGGAAGAAACGAGGTTTTTGGACATTTATATTTTCACTGATGCCCGGTGCGGGAGAGATGTATCTGGGCTTTATGAAACGAGGGGTCAGCACGATGCTGGTATTTTTAGGCTGGCTGACATTTTGTGGGATGACTGGTTTTGATGTGGGTGTCATTCTGGCGCCGGTGATCTGGTTTTATAGCTTTTTCACGGTACACAATCTGGTATCGCTGCCGGATGAGGAGTTCTACCAGCAGGAGGATGATTATATCCTCATCCATATGGACCGCATCGTAGGTATCGACCAGTGGGAGCGCGGCAAGGTGAAGTTTTTAGCGGCTGCATTGATTATTATCGGTATATTTACCGCGGCACAGCAGATATGGCAGATGTTATGGGACATTCTGCCGGACTGGCTGCAAAGTGAGGTGGGCGTGGTCTATTACGGTCTGCCTAAGGTCGTGATTTCGCTGCTGCTGATCGCGCTTGGCATCTATCTGATCCGTGGGAAAAAGAAGCAGCTTGACCGGCAGGCCGAGGTTGTATACGATATGCCGCAGTCAGAGATGCAGGATGAGAGCCCTGTGCAGGATGTCGCATCGGATGTGATCGTACTGCCCGATACGACAAAGGAGAGTGAATCATGAAACGAACGAGACGGGTAGGAAGCCTGACCTGTGGACTGGCGATGATCGGATTTGGTGTACTGTTTTTGCTCAATACAATGTTTCAGCTCGTGTCATATACGGAGATCTTCCGCCTGTGGCCGCTGCTGCTGATCTGTCTGGGAGGCGAGATGCTCTTTGCCAATATGAAATACAGCGATACGGAACAGTTTACGCTGGTCTATGACAAGGGTGCGATTGTGCTGGTGATCCTCGTGACGATCTTCGCAGTCGGCATGGGTGGCGTGGATTATTGCATGAATCTGGCACAGCAGTATGGAAACCATGTATTTTGAGAACAGGACTTGATTTTTTGTTAAAATTGCGCTAACGTTTTTGGTAGTACACATATGAAGGGGACGTTGGCATGAGTCATACAGATAAAAGATATGAGATAGATATGGTGAACGGTCCCATCTTAAAAAAGATGCTGCTGTTCACCATTCCTTTAATGTTTTCAAGTATTTTACAGCTGCTGTTCAATGCGGCTGATATCGTGGTAGTCGGACGCTTTGCGGGAGATAATTCGCTCGCGGCAGTCGGATGCAACGGCGCGCTGATCAACCTGATGACCAATGTATTTTTAGGCTTATCAGTCGGCGGCAATGTGCTCGCGGCGCGTGATTACGGCGCAGGCAATGAGCGGGAACTGAGCAAGACCGTGCATACGGCGATGCTGCTCGGCATCATCAGCGGACTGGTGCTGACGGTAGCAGGTGTGATCTTTGCGCCGCAGTTATTGGAACTCATGCAGACACCGGAAAATGTGCTGCCGCTGGCGGCGCTGTATCTGCGGATCTATTTTTTAGGCATGACAGCGATGATGGTATACAATTTCGGCAGTGCGCTGCTGCGTTCGATCGGCGACACAAAACGACCGCTGTATTACCTCGTGGCGGCGGGCGTGATCAATGTGATCCTGAACCTGATCTTTGTCATTGTATTTGAGATGGATGTGGCAGGCGTCGGCCTCGCGACAGTGATCTCACAGTGCGTCTCTGCACTGCTCGTCGTGCGCTGTATGATGCGGGAGCAGGGCGGTATCCGGCTCATTCCGCGTGAATTGCATATATATAAGGATAAATTAGTCCAGATCGTGCAGGTCGGACTGCCGGCGGGATTTCAGGGCGCGGTGTTCTCGCTGTCCAATGTCGTGATCCAGTCATCGGTCAATCTGTTCGGTGAGACGGTCGTAGCGGGCAATTCTGCGGCGATGAATCTCGAAGGATTTGTCTATGTGTCCATGAATGCATTTCATCAGGCTGCGATCTCATTTACGAGCCAGAATGTGGGCGCAGGAAGACAGGACCGGATCAAAAAGATCCTGCTGACCGCGGAGGGCTGTGTGATCGTGACCGGTGTGCTGTTTGGATGGACGATGTATGCGTTCGGACGGCCGTTATTACACATCTATTCGAGCAGTGAAGCGGTGGCTGATGCCGGAATGGTGCGTATGCAGATCATCCTGCTGACGTATGCGCTGTGCGGTATGATGGATGTCGTCGTTGGCGTGTTGCGTGGCATGGGTTATTCGGTCGGACCGATGATCATGTCGCTGATCGGTGCCTGCGGACTGCGTCTGGTGTGGATCGCCACAGTATTTCAGATCCCGCAGTTTCACCGGATCTCGACGGTGTATCTGTCGTATCCGATCACATGGATCATCACGCTGCTCGCACAGTTTGTGCTGTATCTGTATGCATCGAAAAAAAAGAGGGGAACAGTATATGCGAACCATTGATGAGGATATTAAAAACGGAACATTTAAGACTGTCTATCTGCTCTACGGCGAGGAGGCTTATCTGAAGAAACAGTATAAGGATAAGCTCAGGTCTGCGCTGTGGCAGGAGGGTGATACGATGAATGCCGCCTTTTATCAGGGCAAGGATACCAATCCGAAGGAGCTGATTGATCTGGCGGAGACGATGCCTTTTTTTGCCGATCACAGGCTCATTCTCGTGGAGGACTCCGGATTTTTCAAGAGCGGAGCGGAAGAACTGGCAGAGTATATGGAACATATTCCGGACACGACGACATTTGTATTCTGCGAGTCGGATGTGGATAAGCGCAGCCGGATGTATAAGGCGGTAAAAAACAGCGGTAAGATCGTGGAATTTGCCGCACAGAATCAGGAACTGCTGACGCGCTGGCTGCTCGGACGGCTCAAACGGGAGAATAAAAATATCACAAAAGCCGCCATGCAGGAGTTTTTTGACCGTGTCGGTACGGATATGGGGACACTCGACCGGGAGATGGAGAAGCTGATCTGCTACTGTATGGACCGGGATGTCATCGAATTGCCGGATGTGGAGGCGATCTGTCCGCAGGCGGTCACGAACCGGATCTTTGACATGGTCAGTGCGATCGTGGAGTGCCGCAGAAAGGATGCTTTGGAGATGTACTATGATCTGTTGGCGCTCAAAGAGCCGCCGCTGCGCATCCTGTTTCTCATCACGAGGCAGTACAATATCCTGATGCAGCTCAAGGATCTGCGGCGCAAGGGCATGAACAACAGCGCGATGGCAAAGGCTGCAGGTATTCCGCCGTTTGCAGTCAGCCGGTCGCTCGGTCAGGCATCACGTTTGTCGATCGGCAGTATTGAGCATATTTTATCGTATAGTGTGGAGATGGAGGAAGCGGTCAAGACCGGACAGATGAATGAGCAGATCGCGGTCGAGATGGTCATCATGGAGGCAAGCCGCGAGAGGGAATATAAATAACATTCCGGTAAATCTTTTTTTGTGCAACAAAAAAGTCCGGGGAGGGTGAACTCTTCCGGACTTGTCTTGTGGGTTAATGTATATTTATATCTGATTCCTGTTCGACTGATTAAGCGATCTTGTTGACAGCTTTTGTCAGGCGGGAGATCTTTCTTGAAGAAGTATTCTTGTGATATACTCCCTTGGAAGTAGCCTTGCTGATCTCACCGATTGCAGCCTTTAAAGCCTCGGTAGCAGCAGCCTGATCCTTAGCAGCGATCGCAGCGTCTACTTTCTTGATAGATGTCTTTACTTTAGATCTGATTGCTTTATTTCTTGCAGCCTTACGCTCTGTTACAAGAATTCTCTTCTTAGCAGATTTGATGTTTGCCAAAACCGTACACCTCCGTTTTTTGATATTTTTAAATATTTGTAGTCTCATGCTGCATCAGAGCCGGACACGGACGTATCTGATGTACGCACACTAGATTATAATAACGATTTCACCACCATCTGTCAATACATAAAATGCGATTTTTTGCGAATGATAATAAAAAATATGCAGACGGAGGAAATGCAGTATGTATGAGATCAGAACGGACCTCGCACTGGAGGCGCGGGAAAAGTATGAACAGGATCATGTTGAGATCAAAGGGGTCCGGCTGGACAAGCAAACGATCGCGGACGATATCCGGATTACGACGATGGTGATCGAGACGGAAAATGGTGCACGCAGTATGGGGCGTCCCAAAGGCAGCTATATCACGATCGAAGCGGCGAGTATGGATGACGAGGACGAACACTATCACCGGATCATCAGTGAGCAGCTGGCACGTCTGATCCGGCAGTTATCGCCGGTGGGGGAACGTCTCTCGGCGCTGGTGGTGGGGCTTGGCAATCGTGAGGTGACATCGGATTCGCTGGGACCAAAGGTTGTCGATCATCTATTTGTCACGCGGCATATGATGCGCGAATTTGGCACGGATATCTTTGGAAAACAGCAAAAACAGGTGAGTGCGATCGTGCCCGGTGTCATGGCACAGACCGGTATGGAGAGCAGTGAGATCATCCGGGGGATTCTGGCGGAGACGCAGCCGGATTTTGTGATCGCGGTAGATGCGCTGGCGGCACGCAGTACGAGACGGCTCAACCGCACGATTCAGATCACGGACACCGGCATACACCCCGGCTCCGGTGTTGGCAACCACAGACACCCGCTTACCAGAGAAGCGCTCGGCATTCCGGTGCTGGCGATCGGTGTGCCGACCGTGGTCGATGCGGCGACGATCGTCAATGATACGATGAGCAATCTGCTGGAGGCATTGGCAGAGCATGCGCCTTATGCGGATATGAAACGTTCTTATCACACATTGGATGAAGTCGAACAGTATGAGCTGGTACGTGAACTACTGGCACCGCATCTGAATACCCTGTATGTGACTGCAAAGGATATCGATGCATCGATCAACCGTCTGAGTGAGACTGTATCGGATGCGATCAACCTGGCATTAAGAGAAGATTCGTAACAGGATTTGTGGGATTGGAGTCATAAACAGGACAACTCCCGCATATGCTATATAATGAGCAGTGTCAATCGAGATGTACTGCCCACAGGAGGTAAGTATACGTGTGGACAAGAACGAGAAAATGTGAAAAAACGAGAAGGATAAGTGCCATCATTATCCTTCTTTTTTGTATATGTGCTGCGTTTGTGATGCAATTCGGAAAGCGGTGGAAGCATGATGCGGATCATTCGCCCGGCTTTGCGGCATATGCCGGTGTGCGCATGCAGGAGAGCCTGTATCAGAATGTGCTGGACTATTATCTGCCTGTGATCAGTACGCAGCCGCAGGAGCAGCGCTCGTTGTCTGAGATTCTGGCAGATACCGTGACGGGATGTTTCCCGGTGTATACATATGCGGCGCAGGCCGGCAATGAGGCGGATCATGCACAGTCCTTTGAGGCAGAACTCGAACAGCAGCTGGCGCTGCAGCTCAGGGAGGAAAATGAGGCATGGTATACACAGGAGAGCGGCTCGGATGCATTAGATAAGGCTGTAAACGATGCGGTGCAGCAGCCGCATCCGCCGCAGATGCAGGAAAACGACCTCGCTGGCAGCCGGGAAAAATCACTGTTTTCCTATGCGACAACAAAAAGTGCACCGGTGGACCTGAAGGAGCTCGAAGATTATCAGACACTTGTAAAGAAACATTATTGTATCGATGGGACGACGTCGAGCAATGCGGCACAATTAAATATAAAGAAATTATTGAAGCAGGATATGACTCTCGCGAAGGATGCTGATGGACCGCAGATACTGATCTACCATACACATTCGCTGGAAGGTTACCGGGATTCGAAGTCAGGAGATCTAAAAGAATCTGTGGTGGGGCTGGGAGATTATCTGACAGAACTGTTGACAGAACGCTATGGATATCAGGTGCTGCATGACCGGAATACCTATGATTCGGACCGTGACCGGGCATATGGTGTCGCAGGACCGGCGCTGGAGCAGATGTTAGCAGAGAATCCTTCCATTGAGATCGTGATCGATCTGCACCGGGACGGTGTGCCGGAGGATGTATATCTGCTCACAGAAGTGAATGATACGGTCATGGCTCCGGTCATGTTTTTCAATGGTCTGAGCTATACGAACACGAGTGGACCGGTGAGCGCGCTAAACAATCCGAATCTGTCGGCGAATCTGGCATTTTCCCTGCAGATGGAGCTGCTCGCGAACGAGTATTATCCGGGCTTTACACGTGGTATCTATCTCAAGGGGCTGCGCTATAATCTGCACTACTGCCCGAGATCACTGCTCGTGGAGGTCGGAGCACAGACGAACTCCCTGCAGGAGGCAATGAATGCGATGCCTCCGCTCGCGGATACGCTCAACCGGGTACTCAGCGGGGAAAAACCATGAAGCTTCAAAAGGTATGAGTATATGCTGAGTGAATGCTAAAAACAGAAATATAGATTTTTCTGATTTATCACATAAAAGTGTAGACGTAAGGAATATGAGATGCTATTATAAAATAAATATCGGGAGCAAAGCAGACGAAAGTCTGTGACGTAAAGCTATGTGGCCTGTAAAATGGCAGCTAGTTGCATGAAATTATGTGCACTGTCTGTGTGACAGTGCCATTTTTTATGTGATAGGAAATTCCTATCACATAAAATGCTCCGCAAGGATGCGCTTCTACGTTGCCACTTCGGTCGGAGCAAATCTGAAGTCCACAGGACTTCATGCTCCCTCGCGGAAATGAAGTATATGCTGCGCATACCGCTCGAGCGCGAAAGAGTCGCGAGCGACTCTTTGTTATCCTTGAATAGCTTTGGTTATCAAACAATCTGCATGATTTGCATGCTTCCATGACAGCAAATGCCTTTGCAGAAGAATCAAAGTATACTAAAAAAAGACGATGCAGAAATGAACAGAGATTGAAGGTAAAAAATGAAAAGAAAAAGAGTAATTGCAGCTATTCTACTTGGTGTGATTTTGGTGCTCACCATGGTGGGATGCAAAAATATAAGTAACAGTAACAAGGAAACAGAAAAACCTGTCATCACGCTCGGCAGCGATAACTATCCACCATACAACTACCTGAATGAAGATGGTGTACCGACAGGTATCGATGTAGAACTGGCTACAGAAGCTTTTAACAGAATGGGATATCAGGTGGAGGTCGTCCAGATCAACTGGGAGAAGAAAAAAGAACTGGTAGAGAGTGGAGAGATTGACTGTATCATGGGCTGTTTTTCTATGGAAGGACGCCTTGACGATTACCGCTGGGCAGGACCGTACATAGCAAGCCGTCAGGTGGTCGCTGTAAATGAGAACAGTGAGATCTATAAACTGAGTGACCTGGAGGAAAAGAACCTGGCTGTACAGTCCACAACCAAACCGGAAGGCATCTTTCTGAGCCGGACAGATGAGAGAATCCCCAAACTGGGCAATCTGATCAGTCTTGGACACAGAGAACTGATCTATACGTTTCTGGGGAAAGGGTATGTGGATGCAGTTGCCGCACATGAGGAATCGATTGTCCAGTATATGAAAGATTATGATGCAAGCTTCCGTATTCTGGAAGAACCGCTGATGATCACCGGGCTAGGTGTTGCTTTCGCAAAAGAGGATGACAGAGGAATCTGTGAGCAGATGGATCAGACGCTGGAAGAAATGCGTCAGGATGGCACATCCTTGAAGATCATTGAAAAATATCTGGATGATCCCCAGAAGTATCTGGAGGTGGATGATCTTGGATATTAAGAGAAAGATAAAAGAAAAAAGGATCCAGCTGTTTGGTGGACTGATTGGAATCTGTGTGGCTGTAGTCTCATTGTTTTATTTCTTTCATACACAGAAAGCGGAAGCCGAGGAGAGAATGGTGGAGATTGTAAACTATGTGAAAGTACAGTGCTCCACCTACACCCATTATAATGAATCTTCGGAATCCAAAAGCCTCCTCCGTGCGATCGAAAGTGCCAGACAGATGAGTACGAATATCGACATGGAAACAGAAAGCGGCGGTCAGTTGAGTCTCGGGTTTCTGAAAGAAAATCTGCAGACTCTCTGGGTGGATGGTATCATTGTATTGGATAAAGAAGGGAAGCTGGACTGTAAATACAGCATGAATGAGTCTCTGACAGGTGAGATTACAGAGTATCTGCAAAAAGACATTATTATGGATTTTGCCGGATATGAAGAAAGATCTTATTCAGAACGGTTTATCAGGGAAGACGGGTCACGTATCGACATTGCAGCCTGTGCCAGAAAAGATGCACCTGGTATCGTTGCGGTTTATTATTGTACATCTCCGGAATTTACCAGAAATTATACTTTGACGATACAGAGTCTTTTAAATGGTTATAGTACTCGCAAAGATGGAACAATCATGGTTGCAGATCAGGGGACGATTGTTGCCAGTAATGATGAGAGCCTGATGGGACAGGATACTGCCGGCAACGAGGTCATTCAGGCAATGAAGCAGCATACTGACAGTCAGCATATTTATCATTTGAAGAATGAAGGAACCGGATGTTACGGAATCATGTTGAAGCAGCGTGATTATTATATTTATGCATATCTTCCGGATACAGAAGTATTTCAGAACGTTCCATTAAGTGTCGCAGGTGTAATTTCTCTTTATATCCTGCTGTTTGGTATATTTTGGTTCTGGGCATACAGAACGAATCTGACGCATCAGAAAATGGAACGGGAAAAAGATGAAAAATATAAGGCTGAACTTCTGATCGCTGCAAAAAAGGCAGAAGCAGCCAATCGGGCTAAGACGGAATTTCTCCAGAGAATGAGTCATGATATCAGAACACCAATCAATGGAATCTGTGGCATGGTCGATATGGCTGACTATTATGCGGATGATCCGGAGAAACAGACAGAATACAGGAAAAAAGTCAGGGAGTCATCGAATCTGTTATTGGGATTGATCAATGATGTTCTGGATATGAGTAAGCTGGAGTCCGGTGAAGTGATTCTGGAAGAGATTCCATTTAATCTGAGCAGTATTTCAAGGGAAGTATTTGTTGTGATTGAGCAGATGGCTGCAGAACAGAATATCCGGATTGTGTGGGAGAAAAGAGAAATCATACACTGGGATTTTATTGGAAGCTCAGAGT
>Ga0129312_1001011_pt1 | contig 18492 bp, 15 predicted proteins | sample O827metagenome_FD_94434 | JGI IMG/M metagenome (GOLD analysis project Ga0129312, IMG submission 94434) | Orangutan group fecal microbial communities from Wisconsin, USA - O827 metagenome | ecosystem: Host-associated > Mammals > Digestive system > Large intestine > Fecal | place: USA: Wisconsin... | reverse complement strand
AGACGGATTCTATACATACAGAGAGCTTGCGCCCAAGCTTGCAGAATATGTGAAGAAGATGGGATATACCCATGTAGAGCTGATGGGTATTGCAGAGCATCCCTTTGACGGTTCATGGGGATATCAGGTGACCGGCTATTATGCACCTACATCCCGCTACGGAACCCCTCAGGATTTTAAATATCTGGTTGATTATCTCCATCGTCAGAAGATCGGTGTTATTCTTGACTGGGTACCTGCACATTTTCCAAAGGATGCCCATGGACTTGCCAACTTCGACGGAACAGCCGTATATGAACATGCTGATCCCAGACAGGGTGAGCATCCGGACTGGGGAACCAAGATCTACAATTACGGCCGCCCGGAGGTGAAGAATTTCCTTATTGCCAACGCCCTTTTCTGGGTGGAGGAGTGCCATGTCGACGGACTTCGTGTGGATGCGGTAGCCTCCATGCTGTATCTGGATTACGGCAAGAAGGACGGAGAGTGGGTTGCCAACAAGTACGGCGGAAACAAGAACCTGGAAGCAATTGAATTTTTCAAACATCTGAATACAGTTGTTCTGGGAAGAAACCATGGAACTGTGATGATCGCGGAGGAATCCACCGCATGGCCTATGGTAACAGGCAAGGCAGAGGATGACGGACTTGGATTTTCATTGAAGTGGAATATGGGATGGATGAATGATTTCCTGGAATACATGAAGCTGGATCCTTACTTCCGTAAATTCAACCATAACAAGATGACATTTTCCATGACTTATGCATACAGTGAGAAATATGTACTGGTTCTTTCTCATGATGAGGTAGTTCACCTGAAATGCTCCATGCTTGAGAAGATGCCGGGAGAACTTGAGGACAAGTTTAAAAACCTGAAGGTTGGATATACTTTTATGTTCGGACATCCAGGCAAGAAGCTTTTGTTTATGGGACAGGATTTCGGACAGCTCAGAGAGTGGAGTGAGGCAAGGGAGCTTGACTGGTATCTCCTTGGAGAGGAGAACCACCAGAAGCTGCAGGAATATGTAAAATCTCTTCTTCATATGTACACCAGATATCCGGCACTTTATGGCGGAGACAATGATCCGGCAGATTTTGAGTGGATCAATGCCAATGACGGAGACAGAAGTATTTTCAGTTTTATCCGTAAATCTCCTACGGGCCGCAATAATATGCTGTTTGTATGCAACTTTACACCAGTTGCCAGACCGGATTACAGGGTTGGTGTTCCGAAGAAGAAACAGTACAAGCTGATCCTCGATGAGAACGGAGAGATGAAACCCAAGATCTTCAAAGCAGAAAAGCAGAACTGTGATAACCGGGATTTCTCATTTGCCTATCCGCTGGCACCTTATGGAGTAGGAGTGTTCCTGTATTAATTCGCAAATGTTACAGATCATACATCTGGCAGCAGATTTGGCTGTACAGATATAAAAAAGGATTTCCTTTGTCAGGATTCCCAGTCACCGGATGATCCGGTAACAGGAACCCACGACAGGGGAAATCCTTTATTGTTAAGTTAATCTGATTGCAGATATTCAGTTTATTCCTCATCATAGGAACCATCATCCGAACTGTCATAAGAGGAATCGTCATAAGAGCTGTCATCATAAGAGCTGTCGTCCGAATAATCATCATAAGAAGAATCGTCATAAGAACTATCATCCGAACCGTCATCGTAGGAACTGTCATCGTAGGAACTGTCATCCGAAGAAGAATCGTCATAAGAGCTGTCACCGGAACTGCTGTCTGAGCTGTCTTCAGAATTAATATCAACTCCTTTTTGTGCGTAATACTGTTCTGCTGTGATAGAATCATTATCCTCCACAATATTACCGGAGGAATCGATCATATTCAGGTCTGTATCAATAGTCACATCCAGAAGATCCGTACCTGTGGAAGGCGTTACATTCATGGACATGATCTCATTATATTTGCTCTTCAGGTTTGCAAGGGTGAAAACATCACCAATGTAATTGCGGACACCATTCTGGGCTGCCAGTTCTTCGGTGTAATCATCCAGCATATAAGGACCGAATTCTCCGCTGTCACTGTTGTAGTGCATCACAAGAGGTTTAACTTCGGGTGTAAGGATCTGTATGGAAGTCTTGCCGTTAAGCTCGCTCTTCTGTATGGTAAAGCTTGCCATTCCTCCAAGAAGTTCCTCCAGCTTCTGCTGTGTGGAGACGAAATTGCCAAGAGAATAAAAGACAACAGCCTCATTACCTTTGCCGTCGGAAAGTCTTCCATACGGCTGGAGAACATGAGGATGACCGCCGATAATAACATTAACCCCCTGTTCCATAAGGTAGGCAGCCCACTGTTTCTCATACTCAGAAGGCATAGTCTCATCTTCAGTGCCCCAGTGAGCAACAAAAATGATGCAGTCAGCCTGTTCTTTGGCCTTTTTGATCATGGTGGTGATCTTGGTCTTGTCAAACATATCGATCATATAATCACGTCCCTCAATCCCCCCCACATTGGTTCCGTAGGTGTAATCCAGAAAAGCGATCTTAATACCGTTAACCTCCCGGATCTTTACAGTATCTGCATCCTCCTGGGAATCGTGGATACCTATGAGGGTCACATCCGGATATTTGGTTTTCCAGAAGTTGAGAGTATCGGCCAGGAAATCATAACCAAAATCATCAATATGGTTTGTGGCAGATTCAACAACATTAAAACCAGCTTTGATAATAGCATCGCCTACCTCTGTAGGTGTGGCAAAAGACGGATAGGAGCTTACGCTGTCATGGTCAGTGGTAAAAACGGTTTCCTGATCGATCATCTTTACATCTGCAGACTGAATGGCATCCAGGACATGGGTATAGATCTTGTCATAATTCCAGTCTCCGGAATCGGATTCACCGGCATCGATCAGGGACTGATGATAAAGATTATCCCCTACTGCGATGACAGATGCAGTGCTGGTAACAGGAGTATTCTCCTCATTTTCCTTCTTTTGCCGGGTGATCTCAGCCTTCTTCCTGGCATCCTGGGCAGGTTTGCGTATCAGGCGGTAGTCCAACTGGTTAAAAAGCAGGATCAGCACAGCCAGAACCCCCACAGAAGCCAGAAGACTGGTACGGGCATTATGCCGTTCTTTGATATTTAAAGGGAGATTATCGTTTCGTTTCATGGTATGTACCTTAACTTTCTATATGAGATCAATTTTGTGTGATAGTCATTATAGCAGATTTTCTGAAGCTTGTGAAGACAGGTGACAGGCTGGAAAAAGATGTAGTATAATAGACAGAAAAAAAGGAGGAATCCCCTATGGAAATTACAGAAATGCTTGACCAGCTTCTGGAAAAAGCACGCAGAGACGAAGCCCTTCGTCAGCAGCTTCTGGCTACCAGGGAAGATGAACATCCGCTGGCAGCCTTCTGTGCCAAATGCAGGGAGCTTGGGTATCCGGTATATGAGATGGAACTTATCAATGCAGGAGAAGAATTTTATGCCACTATGAGGAGGAGCACCAACGGCGGCGGTGAAAATTCTCCTATGCTGGAAGGTGAGGATGATTTCTATGAGCTTTTCTTTGCAGGGCTGATGCACTGAGGCGTAGCGGTAATTATAATATTTTATAAAGTGCTGTGCCCGGTGATTTCGGTGTACGAAGCTGAATAATTGGGACACCTGAGTTTGAGGAACAGGTTATAATTACATCTGAGTGATATATTTTTCTAATACAGGGAACTGGACACCGCCCAGCTTCAGCACTTTCCGGTGAAAATCCTTCAGGTCGAATTTGTCTCCCAGGCGTTTCTGCTGGGAGGTGCGAAGATCCAGGATACTTAAATATCCCCAGTAATATTTCAGGTAATTGGCGGGAGTTTCCACGATATACTGGTAAATTTCCCGGACAACAGCAGGATCGCTGATACCGAAAGCCTTAAGGAAGCTGGCGGCCTGGGCAGGACTCCATCCTCTGTAATGGATCTCAATGTCCAGAAGAGAGTACAGACACAGATTCACACTTCGGTTCAGCCAGGCAAGCTGTGCCAGTTCCCGGGGATTTTTTTCCTGTATATAATCTGCAGCATAACCATAGGCAAAGGATTCTGTGTAAGTAGCCCAGCCTTCCGCAAATCCGGAGGTATCCAGAAGATATCGGATATGGGAGGGTTTCTGCCTTCCGAAATAAACGCTCTGGTAGAGATGCCCCGGAAATCCTTCATGGGCAAGTGTGGTAAAAAGAGACAGTCCTTTGCCGGAGGAGGCCGGATTTATGTAAATCACATTAGGGCTTCCGGTATCCAGCGGTGGAGTGAGATAAAAGGCAGGACTTAAATAATCTTTCATGGAATCATGGACATTGCGGAGCTCCCAGGAAATTTTTTTTAGCGGGGGGAAATCTTTTTCCATTTTTTTCTGAAGGAAGGTCATGGTGGTTTTCGGAGACTGTTCTTTAAATTTCAGTTCTCCTGATATGGCAGTGAGAAGCTGTGGATTTTCTCTGGTCAGAGACTGGAGGGCGCTGATATCAGAAGTAAGCTGTGAGGAAAGCCTTTTTTCGATCTGAGCCACAGGAATCCAGGTCCCAACCTGGCTTTTCAGAAGATATGTATAATATTCCCTGCCACCGGTGAAATAATAAAGCCCCCGGTCATTACGGCCGGTCCCACGGAGGGTATCCAGACCATCCATCAGTTCCTGATATGCGGGGATCACTTCATTTATGATCAGCTTTTTGTGAGCCTGGCAGAGCTTCCGGATATCTTTGCCGGAAAGACCCAGGTCTTTCAGTTTTTTCTCAAAAACATCCAGCATATAGTTGGAATCAGGATCTCTGATAAAAGCCTCACACTGTTCAAGGATACGGTCAAGGGTGGTATCACTCATAAAAAATCCTGCCTGAGATCTGGCTTTTTCAAAATCCAGGATACTCTCAAAATAGGGCCGAATGGTTGTGAGGAGTTTCAGATAATCTGTAACATCTTTTTTTTCATAAAAAGCATACTCTGCAAGAAGTACAGGAAGCTGTGCCTGGATGCCAAGACTGGGGCCAAGGAGTTCCTGGAGGAGATAATTATTATCCAGGGAACGAACCGTATGGTAATAGAGAAGCATCATATCCAGAGTGATCTGGTTTTCATGGGAAAGGCGGCTGTAGGCAAAACTTTTCAGTTTTTTTTCGTACTTTTCGCAAAGCTTATAAGTTTTTTCCATGGAAGTGTTTACTGTGCCGAGGCTGGCCGGCGGCGGTGAAATCCCCTGTTTTTCCGGATATGCCAGGGAATAGTGCAGGTTCAGGGAGCTTCCGCTGACTTCATTTCTGAAGACTTTTTCCGAAAAAGCCTCAAATTTTCCGTTTTCAGATAGATAACGTCTGGAAAGACAGCCGGCACTGATCACCACAGCAAGAGAGAGACAGGTAAACAGAGATATCAGAAGGAAACGTCTGGCTCTGAAAAAGCGCAGGTGCAGATGATAAAACATAGAATGACGGATTCCTTTCAGAGGTGGGTTCTTTATATATTATTGGAAAACATGGAAATCTATGTTATTATATCGGAGAATTGCGGCAAGGATGAGCAATTCATGGATACCGGGTCGGAGGTGGAACACCCTGTGACCCAGGTGAGTAATTTACAGGAGCAGAAAAAATGAGTGAGATATATGATCTGGCAATCTTAGGTGCAGGGCCGGCAGGGATCACGGCTGCGATCTATGCCCTGCGGGGAAAAATGAACATATTATGGATTGATGAGAAGTTTGCCACAGGCGGGCAGATCACAGATACCTCTGAGATAGATAATTATCCGGGGATGCCGGGAGTAACCGGAATGGATCTGGGAGAAGCTATGGGAGAACATGCCCGGAGGATCGGAGCAGAACCTGTAAGGGAGAAGGTCCGCTCCCTGGAAAATCTGGATCAGGAGGTCAGGACCATCCGGACAAAGAAGCACGAATATCAGGCCAGGGCAGTGATACTTGCCCTGGGAGCAGCCCACAGGAAGCTTATGATACCCGGGGAGGAGGAGCTTTCCGGAATGGGAGTTTCCTACTGTGCTACCTGTGACGGAGCTTTCTATAAGGACAGAGTGGTGGCAGTGACAGGTGGTGGAGATGTTGCGCTGGAAGATGCGGCTTTTCTTGCCAGATTGTGTAAAAAAGTATATATCATCCACAGGCGGGATGTGTTCCGCGGCACAAAGGTTCTCCAGGATAAGATCTTCCGCTGCGAAAATGTGGAAGTTATCTGGGATAGTGTGGCTGAGGAGATTCTGGGAGAGTCTGAGGTGACCGGACTTCGCATACGGAATATAAAAACAGAAGAAAAGAGAGATCTGGATGTGGATGGCGTTTTTGTGGCAGTTGGAATGGAGCCGGATACCGGGATCGTGAAAGGCATGGTAAAGCTTGATGAAGCCGGTTATATATGTGCGGGAGAAGACTGTGTTACCAGCATTCCCGGTGTTTTTGCAGCAGGGGATATAAGGACAAAGCCGCTGAGACAGGTTGTAACGGCTGTGGCAGATGGTGCCTGTGCAGCGTCATCAGCCATGAAATATCTGGATGGATTAGGATAACGGAGGTAAAAAATGGCAACGATCAAAGAAATTGCAGAGCGGGCAGGGGTAAGTACAACAACGGTTTCCAATGTGATACATGGAAAAACCAAGAAAGTTTCTCCGGCTAATATCAGCAAGATCGAAGCATTGATCAAGGAGATGGGATATGTCCAGAAAATGGGACTCAGAGTTCTGAATAACGAAAAATCCCATCTGATCGCAGTTGTGATCAATTATCATAAAGACTTTAAAGACTCGATCCTGGGAGATCCTTTTTATGGAAAGATCCTGGGATTTATTGAGAAATATGTACAGGAGCAGGACTATTACCTGATGCTGTATTCTGCCAAGGATACGGACAAGATCTTTCAGATGGTCATGGGATGGGATGTGGATGGTGTGATCGCCATTTCTTTCAGCAAAAGTAACTGTGAGAAGATATACCAACTGATCAAGAAGCCTATTGTGTCCATTGATGCTTACGGTGAGCTGGAGAAAGGCCAGGAAAGCAATGTGATCAATATTGGCCTGGACGATGAAAGTGGCGGTTATCTTATGACAAAGTATCTTCTGGAGTGTGGATATGAGCATATCCAGGTATGTGCGGGAAGAGACAGCGGTGTGGATCATTTCCGTTATCTTGGTGCCAAAAAAGCAGGTGAAGAGCTTGCCGGCAGCAGACAGAAGGTACGGTTTACGCCTCTGGGAATGAATTATGCCAAGCGTAAGGAAAGCTATGGATGGATCCCGCAGAGACGGAAGCCGAAGACTGCGCTGTTTTTCCTGTCAGACCTTTATGCCCTGGAAGCGATCAGCTATTTCAGCAGCAGAGGAGTGCAGATTCCGGAGGATATTGGAATTGCGGGATATGATAACATCAGTTATTCGGAATTTTCCGTACCAAGGCTTACCACGATCAGCCAGAATGTGGAGCGGAAAGCCACACTGGCTGTTGAGATCCTTATGGAACGTATCAACGGAGTGGAGAAAGAACGGGAGAAGGAGATCAGGCTTCCGGTATCCCTTATCACCAGAAAATCCGTGCAGGAACAACAGTAGAAGGACGATCACAGAGGTCAGAGCACGTCTTTGGGAAAAAGAGTGTTTCTGACCTGTTTTTGTATATGCAACCTGCACAAAACCATGAATTTTAAGTTGTCAGATTGAATGGTTATGTACATAACCTATTTACAACAGCTATTGCGGATGCTATAGTGTGGACACAAAGGTTAGGTACATAACCAAAGGGAAATAAAAGGAGTGAATACCAGATGAAACAGATTCTGATCGCTACACATGGAAAGATGGCTTCCGGTATCCGATATACAGCAGAACTGATAGTGGGAAAGATGGCTGAGATCACCACCATCGATGCTTACGTAACACCGGAAGACAATGTGGAGAAAAAATTTGAAGAATACTTTGCACAGCACGAAAATGACAGGATTTTCGTTTTCACAGATCTGATGGGCGGAAGTGTGAACCAGAAGCTTCTGGGTTACAGCCAGAAGGAGAACGTAACACTGATCACAGGAACCAACCTTCCGGTCCTCATGCAGGTGATGATGGCTGACGATGATGTGACAGATGAGGAGATCCGGGAATTTATCGATGATGCCAGAGAAGAACTTCAGGTGGTAGACCTGGGCGGGGAGAAAAAATCTCCGGTAAAAGAAAATACTGCACAGACGGCAGAAAACGCAGCATCAGATACAGAGAAATCTGTCCCGGCGTCAAAGAAAGCACCGGAACCACAGTCCTACGATAATTCCACGGCAAAGATCACAGCGCTTCGTGTAGATGACCGTCTGATCCACGGACAGGTGGCAATGACCTGGACCAAGCAGCTCCGGGTACAGGGAATCGTAGTAGCAAACGATGAGGCAGCTAATGACAATACACAGAAGATGGCACTTAAAATGGCAGTGCCTGGTGGAATCAAATCCCTGATCAAACCGGTAGATGAAGCTATCCGCATCCTGAACAATCCGAAGGCATCCAAGATGCGTATCCTGGTTCTTACAAGAACTGTGAAGGATGCACTGAAAGTAAGACAGAGCGTTGGTGAGATCGGATTTCTCAATGTAGGAAATACCGGACGTTTTGACGGAATTGATGTTTCCGAGAAACTTGTCCTGACACCAACCATCATGCTGACAAAAGCAGAGCAGCAGGCACTGAAAGATCTGGTAGCTCTTGACCCGAAGACCTGTATGCAGCAGGTACCCAACGACGAGCAGAAGCTTGTAAAGGATGTGCTGAATAAGCTTGACTGATCCATACAACAATTTATAAAGGGAGGAAAGAAAAAATGTTAAACGCATTTCTTGTAGCACTTGCCGTATTTATCTGTGTCGGCGGTGCAGAGCTGATCGGATTTACCATGCTGAACCGTCCGATCGTCATCGGACCGCTGGTAGGTCTGCTTCTTGGAGATCTTCATACAGGAGTTATCATCGGAGCTTCACTGGAAGCGGTATTTATGGGAGTTGTAAATATCGGTGGTGCTTCCGCAGCAGAACCGGGAATCGCCACAGCCGTAGGAACCGCTTTTGCCATCATGCTCGGCAAAGGTTCTGAGGTTGCCCTGACACTGGCACTTCCAATTGGTATCCTTGGTCTTCAGATCAAGACCGTTCTCTACATCTTTATTGTAGGTATGTTTGCAAAAACCTTCGACCGTCTGGCAGCAGAGGGCAGGGAAAAACAGATCATTGCTCTTCACTATGGACTGTGGGCTGTGAACTGGGCACTGTATTCACTGTTTGCGTTCTTTGGGATCCTGTTTGGTTCTGATGCAGTCAGCGCACTTCTGGATGCGATCCCGGATGTTGTTATGAATGGCCTGACTGTCTGCGGCGGACTTCTTCCGGCAGTAGGTATGGCAATGCTGATGAAAATGCTCTGGGACAACAAGATCTGCATGTTCTACTTCCTGGGATTTGTCCTTGCAGCATACCTGGATCTTCCGCTGATCGCCCTTGCAGTGATCGGTGTGATCATCGCCATCTCCATTGGCATGAACGATTACAGAATGAACCAGCTTGCAGCACAGAGAGTAGCTGTTTCCCCGGCAGGTGGCTCTGACGAATATCTTGATGAAGAAGAGGAGGAATTTTTCTCATGAGTAATTTAACAAAATCCATTCCTGCAGATGAAAGAAAAATGCTGAGAAAAGCGTTCTGGCGTTCCTTCACTCTGTATGCAGCAGTAAGCCCGGCAAAACAGGGAGCTTCCGGTTTCTGTTATTCCCTGATGCCATTTATCAATAAATTTTATAAAAACGATGAGGAAGGCAAAAAAGCAGCCCTCACAAGAAGTATGTCTTATTTCAACACAACTATTACATGTTCAACCTTTATTATGGGACTTGTTGCTTCCATGGAGAAGAAAAACAGCGAGCAGGATGATTTTGACGCAAGCTCTATCAACGCTGTCAAATCTTCCCTTATGGGTCCTCTGGCCGGTATCGGTGACTCCATCTTCTGGGGTGTTCTCCGTGTTATTGCTGCCGGTATCGCAGTAGGTCTTGGTGCATCCGGAAATATTCTGGCACCGATCGTGTTCCTGCTTCTTTTCAATATTCCGTCTATCCTTGTGAAATATTACGGAACATTCCTGGGATATAAACTTGGATCTGAGTACATCCAGAAGGTTTATGCAAGCGGTCTTATGAACATTCTGACAAAAGCAGCCAGCATCGTCGGTCTTATCATGGTAGGCGGTATGACAGCCAGCATGGTAACCTTTAATTCTACTTTTGAACTGACTATGAAGGGTGAATCTGTTCTGAACCTTCAGAACATGCTGGACCAGATCTTTGTCGGGATCGTTCCTCTTGGACTGACTCTTCTGTGCTACTATCTGCTGAAAAAGAAAAATATCAGCATCACAGTTCTGATCATAGGGGTTATCATCCTGAGCATCCTTCTCTCTCTTCTTGGAATTGCATAAGTCTTAAGGATAAGGAATAAAGATCAGAATTATGAAAAGGCGGATCCCGGGTGGTCCGCCTATAAAAAAACCTAAAAAAAGTAATATCAAGACAACTATCTGCAAAAAGGGGTGTTGAAGACACCTGACCGGATATAAATAAGCGGCAAATACGGACTATAAATATCTGCTCAATGCAAAAATAAAGGAGACATAAAAAATGAAAGATTGGTGGAAGAATTCCGTTGTATATCAGATTTATCCAAGAAGCTTTAAGGACTCCAATGGAGACGGCTTCGGTGATCTCCGGGGTATTATTGAAAAACTCCCCTACCTTCAGAACCTTGGGATCGATGTGATCTGGCTCAGTCCTGTTTTTGACTCCCCACAGGATGACAATGGTTATGATATCAGTGATTACAGAAAAATCTACGCAGGCTTCGGAAGCAACGAGGACATGGATGAGCTGATAAAAAAAGCTCATGAACATGGCATTAAGATCGTTCTTGACCTTGTAGTAAACCACACTTCCGATGAACACGCATGGTTTGTGGAAAGCCGGAAATCAAAAGATAATGATTACAGTGACTATTATATCTGGAAAGATCCCAGGGCTGATGGAAGCGAACCAAACAACTGGGGTTCCAGCTTCTGTGGAAGTGCCTGGGAATACGATGAGGAGCGCGGCCAGTATTACCTTCATTTTTACAGTAAAAAGCAGCCGGATCTCAACTGGGAGAATGAAACTGTCCGTAAGGAGATCTATGATCTGATGAAGTTCTGGATGGATAAAGGTGCTGACGGATGGCGCATGGATGTGATCGCATCTATCTCCAAGGATCAGTCCTTCCCGGATTACCCGAAAGCTGATGACCGTAAGTATTATACAGGAAAATATCACAGCAACGGGCCGAGACTTCACGAGTTTATCCATGAAATGAACCGGGAAGTGCTTTCAAAATATGACTGCATGACTGTAGGTGAGGCGCCGGGCTCCACGCCGGAGGTTGCAAGATTGTTTACAGATCCGACACGGGAAGAGCTGAATATGATCTTTACATTTGAGCATATGAACATCGACCGTATCCCGGGCTCCGTAAACCGTAAGTGGGCGCTGAAACCTTTTGACCTCCGTGAACTGAAGGATGTTATGACCCAGTGGCAGAACAAGCTTTACAATAAGGGATGGAATGCTCTGTATTTTGAGAATCATGATCAGCCTCGTGTGATCTCCAGATGGGGAAATGATACTACTTACCGTGAGGAATGTGCAAAGGCTTATGCAACAGTTCTCCATGGTATGCAGGGAACTCCCTATGTATATCAGGGCGAGGAGATCGGTATGACAAATGTACAGTTCCCCCTTGATGAGTATGAGGATATCGAGGTACGGAACGCATATCAGGATCTGGTGATTAAGAACAAAACCATATCCGAGGATGATTTCCGCAGGGCTGTATGGAACAAAAGCCGTGATAATGCCAGGGTTCCGATGCAGTGGGACGACAGCGAGAACGCAGGATTTACAACCGGTAAGCCATGGTTCCGTATTTCCGACCGCTATCAGGAGATCAATGTAAAAAAAGCTCTGGAAAAAAATGATTCCGTGTTTTATTATTATAAAGATCTGATCCGCCTGCGTCATGAGGAGAAGCTTCTCACAGAAGGTGATTATAAACTTCTTCTTCCGGAGGATGAGAAGATTTTTGCGTATCTCCGAACTTCTGACACAGAACAGTGGATCGTTGTGGCAAACCTTTCTGAAGATACAGTAAGCACAGAGAGGCTTGCGGAATATATGTCCGATAAAACGGATGTCAAGATTGCCAACTATAAAGACCGGACAGGAATCAAAGAAGATTTAAGGCCATATGAAGCCTTTATGATGCGTATCCGTTGATCTTCCTGTCAGCCCGGTATGGGAGCCTGTTTGAATACAGCTAAGCAGCCTTGCGCTTCAGGTGTGCAGAGCGGAATGGGAATGCCCGCCTTACAGGTCATTCCGGCGAAAAGCCTTTTTCAAACATGCTCCAGGGTCGGGTCTTAAACAGCAGATATCAGTACAGGGAATATGCGTATCTTTACTGCGGGGATTTTTCCGGAGCAGTGCAGATGCGCTTTTTGCCGGTAAAAAGGAGGACTCATGGAGAAATATATCATTGCAGTGGATATGGACGGAACCTTGCTGAACAGCGCAAACAGGATCTCAGAGAGAACCAGAGAGGTTCTTCAGTGGCTTATTGATGAGGGACATTACGTGGTTCCTGCAACAGGAAGAACAAGGATCCTGATCCCGGAGGAATTTTCTGTTCTTCAGGGAGTGAAATGCGGAATTACGGAAAATGGCGCTGTTGTATGGGATTATGATAAGAACGAAATGATCTGGCGCAAGCCTATGCCGGAGGGAATCGTAAGTGATATCTTTAAGGATGTGCAGGAGTCCGGGATCAGTGGCTGGATCGGGGAAGCCTACACGAAAGGTATTGCCTACGCAGATGCGGCAGACAGGGAGTTTGTTATTGCCAAAGCTGATAAACTGGAAAAAACTTTTGTGGATTATTTCCTGGACAGACATGAATTTGTAGAAAATCTTGCAGGCAGAAAAGATATCCTGGACTGTTCCGAGAAGGTGAATATTTATTTTGACAATCTGGATAACAGCAGAGATCTTCGTGAAAAATGGAAAGATATGGAAGATGTGGCAGTGACAACTTCCATCAGCGGAAATGCGGAATTTAATGCTGCAGGTGTGGATAAGGGTGTTGGCCTTGCCATGCTGCGCAGCCGTCTGGGCATTGACCGTGCCCATGTGATCGCTTTCGGAGATAACGAAAATGACCTGGAGATGCTGGAGGCCGCAGGCATCGGCGTTGCCATGGGAAATGCAAAACAATATGTAAAAGATGTTGCCAATGAAGTAACCGGAGACAATGACCATGACGGTGTAGCAGAATTCCTGGAAAAGTACTTTGAGCGCATATAGCAAAGGGAGTATTACCTGATTCTATGAGATAATGAAATTATTTTATTTCCATTTTGAGATAATATGATGTATGATAAACTTAATGGATAAGGCTGTTCTTTTGTGGACAGCGTAAATTTTTCGAGGGAATCAGGAGGATATTTTTTTCATGAAAGATTTAATACCGAGGAGAGTGCTGGAATATGTAGTCATCACATTTGCAGTGATTCTGATGGATGTGGGTATCTATGTGTTTAAATTCCCCAACAACTTTTCTTTTGGAGGAGTTTCGGGTATGGCGGTTGTATTTGCACATTTTATTCCCCTTACTTCTTCGCAGATCAACCTGGTGATCAATCTGATCCTGCTGGTGATCGGATTTATGATCCTGGGCAAAGATTTTGGGATAAAAACCGGTTATGTTACTGTTTTTTCATCTTTACTGCTGAATGTATTTGAGAAGCTTTTCCCAATGTCAGGATCCCTGACAGGGAATATCACTCTGGAACTCTGTTTTGCAATTATCCTTCCGGCGCTGGCAGCAGCAATTCTGTTTTTTGAGAATGCGTCAGGAGGCGGTACGGATATTGTTGCAATGATCATCAGGAAATATTCAACCATGAATATTTCCGGAGCTCTTTTTATAGTGGACTGTCTGATTGTAATTGTATCTTTTATGGTATTTGACCTGACTACAGGTCTGTGTTCTGTGCTGGGTCTTATGGCAAAGACACTGCTGATCGACAAGTCTATTGAAAGAATGAAGCTGAACAAGTATTTTACCATTATTTCCGAGAAGCCGGAGGAGATCTGCGATTATATCATGAATGAGCTGAACCGCAGTGCCACTGTTTATCACGGAGAAGGTGTTTATACCCACAGGGATAAGAAGATCATCCTGACAGTGGTTGATGTGAAACAGGCTGTGTTTCTGCAGCGCTTTATTGAAGAAGTCGACCCAAAAGCTTTCCTGATGGTAACAAAGAGCAGCGAGGTTGTTGGTAAGGGATTTATGAACTATATCTGAGATTCCCCGGATTGCCCGGATGGAGCATTCTGCATGCCGTAAGTGGCGTGCGGGGTGCTTTTTTATGTTGCTGAAGCGACCCGCCGCAGGCGGAGAATCCTGCTTGCAGGATTCTTTCTTGATGAATAAAGTGGATAAAAACACGTGTTTGACAAGTAAAATCAATGGAGATATAATGAATTTACATTGAATATTCTATAAGGAGGAACAGGTTATGAGGAAGTACATGAAAAGGTTAATGGTACTGGCTGCAGTGCTGGTGATGGCAGTTTCAGCAGTACCGGTTTCGGCAGAGAATATTACCTATGGTAAGGCATATGTTTATCTGCAGAAACAGGTGAAAAACAAGGCTGACAGGATTGATATAGGAATGTATCATCCGAAGAAAGACACTTTTACTTATAATAAGTCAATGGCAACTGTTAAGGCCTATGCTTCAAGTTCCTGGGGAGGATATAAGTATTATGCCTTTTATCCAAAAAAAGCCGGCAAAACTACCCTTACAATTAAATGTAAAAGTGAAGCGACTTTTATAAAGGGAACTTTAAAATATCCATTCGTGATCTTAAACTATACAAATCCGGTTGCTGCTGTCAGATTAGGCGGTTCCCTGGTTCCTGGAAGTAAATTTAACAACACAGACAGGATTACAGTAAATTACAGTAAATTTTCCAAAAAAACAAATACGTTCAAATTTGTTCCCAAAAAAGGCTGGACAGTCTGGTCAGTAGAAGCAGTAAACAAAGCCGGAAAGACAGTAGATGATGTTTATATAAGATTCAGCAAAAACAAAAAGTCATTTAAAGCAAAAGGCGGAAAGGGAAATTATACATTAAGAATACGGCTTCAGAATAACAAAACCATGGCTTATGAATCTGTGGAAATTGCGTTTAAATAATTAGAGTTTTTTTCAAATACTTTCTGTTTTTCTTAGGATTGCCTCCCAGAGGAGGCAGTCCTTTTTGATTTTAACCAAATCAAGTAAGTCCCCTGCTTCAATTGCGAAAAGCAATAAGCAGTGGGTGGGGACTTGCTTGTATCAGGAGGAGTGCAAGCGCCTCCTGATAAACTGCGAAGCAGTTATTTGGTTATGAGCAAGTAGCGAAGCGGATTGCGAATATCCGCTTGACCAGTCAAAAAAATTTAACTGTCAGTTAAAAAATATTGACTAAAAAAATAATCTTAAGTATAATAGAAAAACTGGAGGTTAGGGAAATGGAATTTTCTATAAATACGATTATTAATGGCGAATGTATCAGCGAAATGAAAAAGATGCCGGATTCATGTGTGGATCTGATCATTGCAGATCCACCATATAATCTTTCCAAGGGAGGTGCATGGAAGTGGGACAACAGTGTGAAGCTTAAAGGACTGGGTGGAAACTGGAATAAAGTCATGCAGGACTGGGATGATTATTCTTTTGAAGCTTACATGGTATTTACAGAAGAATGGCTGAAAGAGGCGCAGAGAATATTAAAACCTACAGGTTCCATGTGGATTTTTGGAACTTATCATAATATTGGGATCATCAATGTTTTTTGCCAGAAATTAGGAATTGAGATCATAAATGAGATTATCTGGTACAAGAGAAATGCCTTCCCGAATCTTGCAGGCAGACGTATGACTGCAAGCCACGAGACTGTTCTGTGGGTCAATAAAGGTGGAAAAAAGAGAGAATACTACTTTGATTATGAATATTCCAAGAATGGAGATTTTTCATATGATGGCCTGAAAACCCAGGGAAAACAGATGCGTACAGTATGGGATATTCCCAACAATAAGAAAAAAGAAGAACTTGCATATGGAAAACATCCTACTCAAAAACCGGTAAGAATCCTGGAGAGAATGATAAGGCTTACTTCACAAGAAGGAGATTTGGTATTTACGCCTTTTGCAGGCGCAGGAAGTGAATGTGTGACTGCAAAAATGACAGGACGCAGGTATCTTGGAATAGAAATGGAAAAAGATTATTGTGAGATTGCAGAAAAACGTCTGGAAAATACAAAATCACAGTATGATGAAGATGGACAGATGAGACTGCCAATCTGATCAGGAGGTGGATGAATTGAAAAAAATGATAATTGATGAAAAAGTGCTCCGCAAGCAGATGATCGAAAAAGATGTAAAGTCCATTAATGAATTGGCAGCAAAATCCGGCGTCTCAAAACCGACTATTTATGAATATCTCAATGGAAAAACTCCATTTTCCTCAGCATTTGTAAAACTGTGTGAATATCTTGAACTGGAGCCGGAAGAAATACTCAAAAAAGAAAGCGGTGGGGAGGAAGCATCCAATGTTTAATCCTGTGATCAAATGGAGCGGAAGTAAACGTAGTCAGGCAGAAAGGATCAAAAAGTTTCTGCCTGAAAGCTTTGACAAATATTATGAACCTTTTATTGGCGGAGGTTCCATGCTGTATGCCATAAATCCGGAAAAAGCTGTCTGCGGAGATATCTGTCGACCATTAATAGATTTGTGGAATAAGATAAAAGATGAACCGGAACAGCTTGCATATGAATATAAAGTAAAATGGGAAAAACTGCAGAACGAAGGATATCAGGTTTATTATAAGATAAGGGATGATTTTAACAAAGAACATAAACCTGAAGATCTGCTGTTCCTTTCAAGAACCTGTGTTAATGGTCTGATAAGATTTAACGCTCAGGGAGAATTTAACAATTCTTTTCATCACACAAGACCGGGGATTGCTCCGGAACGTCTTGAGAAAATTATTTATGACTGGTCCGGGCATATTCAGAGTGCAGATTTTTATGCACAGGATTATTTTGTGACTACTCAGAATGCATCTGCCAGGGATCTTGTTTATCTTGATCCACCTTATTTTCATACAAAGGGAAGATATTACGGAAAAATTGATTTTGAAAAATTTTTTGATTATCTGGATGAACTGAATCACAGGGGAATTCGTTACATGTTATCATTTGATGGAACAAGAGGGGAAGATGATTTTTCAGTAGAACTTCCTGAAGGATTGTATAAGAGACATGAGATGATTCCTTCAGGAAATTCCAGCTTCAAAAAAGTTATGGATAAAGAGAAAAAACAGGTTTTTGAATCTCTGTATCTGAACTGGTAATTCTGCAAGCAGACTTTTGTATTATTCGATGATGATATCAGAAAATTCATAAACAGTATGCCGGATATAGTTTTTCAGCAGGCAGGCATCTACGGTCTGTGTGGAGATACGGATTTTCCAGCCAGGACTTTGCGGCTCCATGATAAAAAGCATATCGCAGCCGGTTTTTTCGTAGACTTCATCATCACACTGCGCCTTTTCTTTAAGATAGGCAGCCGCAGATATCAGTTTAAAAGAAGTGATATCTGTTTTGTTATCTGCATTTGCTCTTTGCCAGACCGGATCAGGAGCTGTAAGAATCCGCTCTACATTTGGAGCAAAATTCATTAAATAATGCAGGTAATTTTTTAATTCGATGCCAACCTGGTTTTCCAGGGAAGAAGAAAATTCCTTTGATTCAATAATAAGCAGAACAGGCTCCTTAATATCCCAGACATGAAAAATCTCATAAACATGATCCGGGCGTTTGCCCAGGATATCCCTGCTTACTCTGGGGAGAGACAGCCACCGCTTTTCCACGAAGTGGTCGTTAAGGATGGAAATTCCACTCCAGTCTCCTCCGGGAGGATTACATAATCCTTCAAAACAGACAGTTCCCATAAGATGGGCAAATACATAATGGATACCGGTATCAACATCGTCTTCATGAAACTCCTGTACTTTTCCCGGGAACAGAGGTGCAGACAGGGAAGAATGGGATATCTGTCCTGTATATTTCTTTTTTAAAAGAGAAGTATCCAGTAAAGTCCGGGCTTCTGCGAGAGTACCGGGTTTGAGAATTGGTGAATCCAGGGCTACGAAATCACTTAGGGAAAGAAATGCTTTCCAGAATCCATTAGAGGAAGCCAGCTTTGCAGGATCATTCATCAGTTTTGTGTAATTTCGCTCTATGATGGGTCCGTAAATATATGTTAAAGTTTCAACCTGGGTACCTGAGAGCATAGTTGTAAGAGGT
>Ga0129312_1001010_pt1 | contig 18497 bp, 16 predicted proteins | sample O827metagenome_FD_94434 | JGI IMG/M metagenome (GOLD analysis project Ga0129312, IMG submission 94434) | Orangutan group fecal microbial communities from Wisconsin, USA - O827 metagenome | ecosystem: Host-associated > Mammals > Digestive system > Large intestine > Fecal | place: USA: Wisconsin... | reverse complement strand
TAATAGAAGTTGATACAGCCAGACGGCATCCGCCTCTGTAAACCAATATTTGTAAAACTCATGAAAGGGTGGATCTTATTATGGAAAAGATCACAAGCTTTACTGTCAATCATCTGAAACTGATTCCGGGCGTTTACGTTTCCCGCAGGGATATGGCCGGAGACAGCCATATTACAACTTTCGATATCCGGATGACCCGTCCGAACTTTGAACCGGTTATGAACACTGCCGAGGTCCATACGATCGAACATCTCGGCGCTACTTTCTTAAGAAATCATCGTATTTACAAAGATAAAGTTCTCTACTTCGGTCCGATGGGATGTCGCACCGGGTTCTACCTGCTTCTCACTGGAGACTACGAGTCCGCGGATATCATCCCGCTGCTCCAGGAGATGTTTATTTTCATCCGCGACTACGAAGGCGAAGTTCCGGGTGCCGCTGCCCGCGACTGCGGAAACTACCTCGATATGAACCTTCCGATGGCGAAATATCTTGCCGGAAAGTTCTACGATGAGGTTCTTGAGAATATTCGCGAGGAACAGCTCGTTTATCCGGAATAATCCTTGATCTGAAACATTCTGAAATATGTCCCATGTTTTCTCACTGCGGAGTCCATCATCTTTCTCCTGGTGCTTGAAAACATGGGACCTTTTTATCTCATCTGAATCGCAAATAATTTTCACATAATCTTTATTTTGTCTCCTTGTTTTTTTGTGCATTTTGACCGATAATAATGTCATCATACAAGAAAAGTGAGGGATTCTGTGGACAAAAAATATTCCCGCTATATAACCGGCGCCCTGATTCTGGTCATGGTGTTTGTAGTTGCTATCCGTATGCAGAACGCGGCGTCCGTTGGAATCGATTTCAACGACACCCAGATCGTCATCAGCGGTCCATCAGGGACAGAACCGATTTCCATCAACTATAATGACATCCAGTCGATCACACTTCTCGACAACTACAATGTCGGAACAAAACTTTCCGGTGTGAAAAACCGCCGTCTCTACTATGGAACTTTTGAGAACGACACATATGGTACATACTCTCTCTGTGCCGTTCCCTCGATTTCATCCATAATCGAGATCCGGACCGAAAACGACATCGTTCTTTTTAATTACGAATCTAATAAAGTGACCACTGCCTTAAGCGCTTCCATGACTGAATTTGTCAGTGAAAAACAGCAGTGACCGGGAAAGGAGTTTTTATGCGCTATCTGATCAATCCTGTGAAGGCTCTGCTTTCGCTGTTTGCCCTTGTTTTATTTCTTTTCCTTTTTATCGTCTCGTTTCAGTCACAAAAAATAATACCAATGATTCTGTATGCCGTACTTTCCGTGATTTATTTTCTTCTTCTATGTCATTTCACGAGATATCTTGAGATTGACGAAAACGGCGTGCGAAATCGTTTCTTATGGAAATCCTACAACGATCTTCCCTGGAATAAAATCCACGAGGTTGGGATTGCCAATATGAAGGTCATGAAAAATGCCGAGAAAATGAAAGTCGGAGAACTCTATCTCTACTTTTCCCCAGAATCCATGACCGAAAAAGAGCGCTTCAATATGTGTCTCAACTGGCCGCCGAAAGAGAAACGCTACATGCGTTATTCCGTAAAGCGACTGAAAGCCGTACAGAAATACTGGGAAGAAAAACCAGTTCTCGCATGGCTGAAAGAAGAGGCTTATCTGGACCGTTACTTCAGACGTTAAACTTGCGGCAATTCTGCAGGTCCGTTAGAACCATCCGCCTTCAGAACTGCCATCGGAAGTGTCTTCCATCTTATAACAGCAAAACCGCCATCCAGCATGTTTTCTCCCACACGCCGGATGACGGTTTTTTTTATCTGCAGGAAGTTCCTCTAGAACCTCCTAAGTCTTATACTCTGTGAATTCCTTTCGGATTAAATACAACCCAGCTGATTCCATCCAAGGAAGCGACTGTGATCGTCGGATCCGCGCCTTCTAACTTCAGCGGATTATCGATCTCCATCAGATTCGGTGTACCCGCTACCAGGTCCTTGCAACACTGGATCGCATTCGGCATAACCGTCGGCGCGATCGGACCGCCCACTGCACGGTAATCATGATGGGAGTTCATCACAATATCGTAGCGGTCTCTCATGTTCCAGATCCGCTCCAGGTTCTCCCCAGCTTCCTCTGTGCTGATAAATCCAGGTTCCCCAGGTCCGAGGCGGAATAACAGATGGTTGTTGCATGCGTCTCCACAGAATAAAATGCGGTTTTTGTCATCAATTACAACCATTTCCCCCGGTGTATGTCCGCCGCATTCATAGAATGTCAGCGTTCTTCCGCCGAGATCAAAGACCTGTCCATCCTCCAACGGCTTTCTCTCCGGAACTTTCGGCCACTCCACAATGTCCACTTCTTCCTGATACGGGTAGTATTTGTGCTCTCTTGTCCGGATCATTCTCGCATAATCCCGTCTCTGCTCCACACTCGGCGGGAATGGATATAATTCATAATCTTTTCTGTTTAAATAGACTGTATCAAACCATCCGGCGCCGCCTGTATGATCCCGATGCCCATGCGTCAGGACAACATCATACGGCTTATCCGTAATTTCTTCCACAAGACCTTTCAGATCTCCGATTCCGATTCCTGTGTCCAGTAAGAGCGCTCGCTCCGTTCCCACAAACAGGAAAATCGAGGCACAGTCGAACTCATCGATCTCATATGTGTCAGGAGCAAACTCAAACCACGGCATTTTTCTTGTTTTCACTTGAAACACCTCCCATTTTTCACTGAACGCTACTTATTCAGCGCGTCATCAAACATATCCAGCATTCCTTTTACGATCTTTCCGTCATTGTTTCCCGGCCGCACCTTCGCGAAACTCTGGAAAACTTTATGATCCGCAGACGCGTCATCGAGAATATATCCCGCTTTTCTTCCGTCTGTATGGGTCACGATCACAGTGTTCTTAAACGGGGACGACTCTTTGCATTTCGCCCCAATCCGGCAGTACGGCTCCGCGGCTTCCCCGACAAAAGCGGTATCTCCGAGAATCGCAAGCTGCATATAGAGATCTACTGTTCCGTCTGGCACCATCTCCACAAGCTTCTTTTCCGGACGTTTTCCGTTCTCAAACAGATCCGGGCGGTAGCCCCGAAGGAAATTATCTACCAGAAGGCGGTTGTACTGCATGTCAGCTCCTTCCGGAGCTTTCTGTCCGTCCAGCTTTACGACTGTGGACGCCGTTGTGATTTTCATCCGTTCTTTCATGTCATGGATGGACTCAATCACGTGAATTGCGTCAATTCCATGCTGGAATCCCCAATGTCTCTGGATCATGTACTGGGTTCCGTCCGGTGTATCTATGCTCTCGGAATATCCGTCCTTTTCATATGTTCTCGGGAATCCCTCGGATGAAAACAGCGGATTCTGATCTCCTGCTGCCCCCGATGACCAGATAATAACAGGATCTCCGCCGTAGCGCTCCTGCACATAATTGCAGGCATAGCCCATAAATTCCGGCGATGTCTTGATCTTTCCGTCAACATCACGTCTTGTAAACGCGCAGGTTCCATGACAGCAGTAATTTAAAAATGCGGCAATTAAGTTTCCGTCATAGTCTTCCCATTTCATGACCGCTAAGGTCTTATCAGAAAAGCCCGCGTAATTCTGTCCCTGCATCCAGAAACCATCCTCAAAAAGCTGGTCTCTGTTTGTATTGATATAACTCTCGCCTGTTCCAAATCCATATCTTGCCGGGCGCAGCGAAGCAATCGCGCCTTCAATGGCTTTGTGGATTCCCGCCATTACAGTCTTTTCATAGGCGATCTCCCGCTCACTCTGATCCTCCGGTTTCACGCCCCGGAACGCCGGAACATGTCCCCAAAATGGAGCGGAATGATTGTGCGTATTGAACGTAAGAATGTGCTCATAGTCGAAGCCGTACTTTTTCGTGATCTCCGCTTTCTGTTCCCCATTCAGTGTCTCCCCGACATCCATTCCAAGAATCAGAAATCTGGTCACCCCGTTGTCAAGGACGATGGCTTTCGCCTTTAATTCATCGAGGCATCCCTCTAAAAATGAATTTTCGTATTTGCGAAATGGAAATAATTCCTCCGGCGGATTGATTCCGGCTTCACATGCTCCTGCTTTCAGCTCATACATGGCAGTTCCTCCTATCAGTCAATCTCCTCGATCCGGCAGCACTGGACAAAATGTCCGCTCTCGATCTCACGCAGCTGCTGCGGTTCCTGACATTTCGCGGTTGCGTAAGGGCATCTGGCCGCGAAACGGCATCCCGGTTTCGGGTTGATCGGGGAAGTAAGTTCTCCCTTTAACTGGACACGCTGCATTTTCCGGTCAACATCCGTGGACGGGATCGCGGAAAGAAGCGCCTGGGTGTATGGATGAAGCGGTTTTTCAAACAATTTCTTGGAAGAACATGTCTCCACAAGCTGTCCGAGGTACATAACGCAGATATTATCTGAAATATGGCGGACGACAGAGAGATCATGGGTGACAAACATGTAAGTAAGCTGTTTCTGCTCCTGCAGGTCCATCAAGAGGTTTAATACCTGTGCCTGAATCGACACGTCCAGAGCGGATACCGGCTCATCGCAGACGATAAATTTCGGGTTTAACGCCAGGGCACGGCCAATACCTACACGCTGTCTGCGTCCCCCATCAAGCTCATGCGGGTAGGATCCGCGGAGACGTTCCTCGATTCCGACGAGATCCATGATACGATCTGCCTCCTGGCGGATCTCCGCTTTTGATTTAAAACGTCCGGAGATCTCCAACGGTTCCATGATGGTTCTTGCAATGTTGTATCGCGGATTCAGGGATGAATACGGGTCCTGGAAGATGATCTGGACATCCTCGCGGTATGCGCGAAGCTCTTTTTTGTCCAGATGAGTCACGTCTCTGCCCTCAAACAGGATCTTTCCCCCTGTACTCTCCTGGAGATGGATCAAAGTCGTTCCCAGCGTGGATTTTCCGCAGCCAGACTCACCAACGACACCCATTGTCGTACCTTTTTCGATCTTAAAGCTGACATCATCCACCGCGTGGAGAGTTCCATTCGGAACGTCAAAATATTTTTTTAAGTGCTGAACTTCAATTAATGCCATGTTCTAACGCTCCTTTCTGATCTCATCCAGCCGGATGCACTCGCAGAAGTGACCCGGTTCCAGTTCAACTGCCGGGATCGTTCCCTTCCTGCACTTGTCTGTCGCATGCGGACAGCGCGGTGCGAACGCGCAGCCATCCGGGAGATTTGTCGGGTCCGGAAGAAGTCCCTCGATCGGACGCAGACGGCTGGAATTTAAGTTCATGTTCGGAAGCGCTCCGAACAGACCGTTCGTGTACGGGTGTGCCGGGTGTTTGAATACGTCATATTTTTTACCGGACTCAATGATCTTTCCGGCATATACAACTGCCACATTGTCACATGTCTCATTTACGACGCCGAGATCATGGGTGATCAGGATCATGGAGGTATTCAGGCGCTCCTTCAGATCATTAATCAGCTCAAGAACCTGTGCCTGGATCGTTACGTCCAGGGCAGTTGTCGGCTCATCGGCTAAAAGCAGTTCCGGGTTGCAGGCTAACGCAATCGCGATGACAACTCGCTGTTTCATTCCGCCGGAGAACTGATGCGGGAATTCGTTGTAGCGCTCTGCCGGAATTCCTACTAACTCCAGCATCCGCTTTCCTTCTGCTTCCGCCTCTTCCTTGGAAATATTCCGATGGGCGGAAACAACCTCGGAAATCTGTCTTCCGATACGCATGGTCGGGTTTAAAGCTGTCATCGGGTCCTGGAAAATCATGGAGATCTTATGTCCGCGGATCTTCTGCATCTCTTTTTCCTTGAGCTTCATCATATCGGCTCCCTGGAAATAGACTTCTCCGCTGGATTTTGCGGAAACATCCGGCAGGATTCTCAAGATCGCTTTCGCGATGGATGTCTTTCCAGCACCGGTCTCTCCTACAAGGGCAAGTGTTTCTCCCTTATTTAACCGGAAAGAGATGCCATTTACCGCATGGATCACACTTCCCATGGATGTATACTGAACTGTGAGATTTCTCACATCGAGGAACTCACCAATATCTGCTGCTTTCTTTTTTTCATCTGCACTCATCTCTTCCACCTCCCTTTACTTTCTCAGTTTCGGATCCATTGCATCCCGGAGAGAATCGCCGAGGAGTGTAAATCCGACAACAGAAAGAGCGATAAAGACACCCGGGGATATCAGCATGTACGGATAGGTACGGATATATCCGCGCGCGCCTGCCAGCATTGCGCCCCACTCTGGCTCCGGCGGCTGTACGCCGAGTCCGATAAAGCTTAAGGATGCGCAGAATAATAATGCTGCCGCAAGACGTGAGGTACAGTTGATGATCATTGGCATAACTGAGTTCGGGATGATATGTGAGAATATAATCCGGAAGTTAGAGCAGTTGGATGCCTTCGCTGCCTGGACATATTCTTTTTCACGGATACTGAGGATCTGCGCTCTTAAGATTCGTGAGAGTGCCGCGACATTTCCGATCGCCATGGCGATAACGGTGTCGTGATACGCGGTGCCGAGGGCTGCCGCAACGATGATGGAGAGCAGCATGCCTGGAATTGCGGACAGCACATCCATCATACGCATTAAGAGGTTATCTACCCATCCGCCAAAGTAACCGGCAATAGAACCAATCACCATAGCCACGATTGCTCCGAGACCTACGGAGAGGAATCCGAGTGACATGGAATAGCGGCCGCCGTACAGGATACGGGATAAGATATCGCGTCCGAGGTCGTCTGTTCCGAAAATATGGGCAGCGCTTGGTCCCTGCTTCGCGATCGCCAGGTTCATCTCCAGATAATCGTACGGAGAAATCCATGGAGCGAGAATTGCCAGTATAATTAAGACCGCAACGATCACAAATCCAATAATCGCGTTCGGGTTATGGATCAGAATGTTTAATACTTCCTGCCACTGATTGACGCCGTTTCGTTTTTCTTTCTTCATATCAGCCATTCTCCTCCTTTCTCTTTTTCTTCTTCGTTCCGCCCTGTACAAACTGTGCACGGATAATCGGATCAACAGCCGCATAGCCGAGGTCTGTTAAAAGCACGATCAGCGAGAACAAAATCGATAAGAATACAACGCTGGACTGTGCTACCGGATAGTCACGGGTATTTACCGCGTTGATCAGGTATAAACCGATTCCAGGAATGGAGAATACCTGCTCAATAACAAGAGCACCGCCAAGCTGGTTCGCAAGCTGTCCGCTTAAGACGGAGATAATCGGAAGCATCGCGTTCGGAAGCGCGTGTTCATAGATAACTTTTCTTTCAGAGAGTCCTTTAGAGCGGGCTGTCGTCACGTAATCGGCACGGACAACTTCCAGCATCGCCGCGCGCGCGGTACGTACCATTCCGGAGATTCCGCCTAAACTCTGTGCCACTACAGGAAGAATAAAGTACTTGGCTCCATCCATACCCTGTGCCGGCAGGAGTTTTAATTTCAGTGAGAATAAAAGTACAAACAGCATCGCCAGCCAGAATGTCGGCATGGAAACTCCGATTACACAGAGGAGAACTCCGATACGGTCCGCGAATGTTCCTTCATGGATCGCTGTGAAAATACCGAGTGGGATACCGATTATGACGGTAAACAGCATCGCAAATCCAGCGATTGCGAGTGTACGCGGGAACCGGGCCATCAGTTCTTCTGTGACAGATGTGTTTGTCCAGTAAGAACGTCCAAAATCAAAATCAACGAATGTCTGTTTTAAGAAATTTCCAAGGCGGATCACATACGGCTGATCCAGTCCCAGCTCATGTTCCTTGATGAGGATCTGTTCCTCTGTGGCATCCGCGCCTAAGATCAACGAGGCCGGATTTCCGGGAACGAATGTCATGATTGTGAAAATCAAAACCGCAACAGCCAGAATGACCGGAATCATCATTAAGAGACGTTTTACAATATATTTTCCCATATTTCTCCTTTCCCGCTGTCAGTAGTAGAAAAGCGGCACGCGGAGCGCTTGCCCGCGTGCCGCCCTGCAGCGCGTAGTTGTTATCCGTTAGTCGGCAACACCTTTGTAGTCAGGAGCGAAATCAAATGCCCACGGCTGTGCATAGGAGAGGTACTGAACCTTTAATCCTGTGATTCCGTCTTTTGCTGCTACGTAGTTGATCGGTCCCCAGAGACCATAGATGATAGCGTTCTCTGTGTAGTAATCAAATACGGCGTCAACTGTTTCCTGGCTGTTTGTGTCAACATTGTTTGCAACATCACAAAGTTTGCTTAAATCGCCTTCCGGAAGACCATTGAAGCTTGTCGGAATTCCGTTGTAGCTTGTATGGGTAGCGGAAAGGAAGTTGGAGTAAAGTGCTGCAAGAGATACACGGTTTCCGTTGTTATCGATCTTAAGATCCCACTCGGAGAAGTCGTATTTGTAGTTATCAAACAGGGCTGTATCAGCTGTCTTAACTTCCATGTTGATACCGATCTCTTTACAGTAGTTCTGGATCATCTGAGCTGCTTTTGTCTTAACTTCGTTAGACTCAGTCATGATAACGAGAGTCGGGGAACCGTTCTTTACATAATCGGACTCTGCGAGATATGCCTTTGCCTTTTCGATGTCATAGCCATTGTCTTCTTTCTCCCATTCCGGATTGTAGTCGCCGTAAAGAGGAGTAGCAAATCCGTAAGATACGCTTGCGGTCTTGCCCATGATTGTGTTTGTGATACCTTCTTTATCAATTGCCCACTCGATTGCAAGTCTTAAGTTCTTATCATTCGCAACTTTAGATCCTGCATCCGGGAACATGTTAAAGCTTACGTTTACACAAAGGATGGAGTTGAACGGCTCAACTGTGTATCCGTCAAGTGCGTTTCCGTTGTCATCCATGAAGAACTGGAGGTTATCTGCGGAAACATAGTTAACTGCGTCTACATCGCCTGTCTCAAGAGCCAGTGCAAGCTGTGCGTCCTCAAGGATGATCTTAAAGATACACTTCTCAACGTTCTGTTTCTTAGCGGATGCCAGGAGACTTTCATCTGTCTGCCAGTAGTTCGGATCTCTCTCAAGTGTTACAGATGCACCTGTTACAAATTCTGTTACTTTGTACGGTCCGCAGCCAATCGGATTTGTTGCGTAGGTATCTGCGTTGTAAGCGTCCTTATCGTAAACTACGCAGCCGCTTAATACAGATTTTACAGCAGATGTCTCTTTGCACTTATCTTCTTTCATATGGAAGACAACATGTGTTTCATCTGTTGCCTCCGCAGAATCCAGATATTTTGCAAACTGTGTTGCGTTTCCTGTTGCCAGATATGTATTGTAAGACCACGCAACATCCTCTGCATCGATCTTATTTCCGGCCTGATCATGAACATAGTCGTAAATCTCTACGGTTAATGTTTTTCCGTCATCGCTGACCTCATAGCTCTTACCAATTTCATTTTCAAGTTCCTCACCCAGAGATGGGATGCTGTATAATGCGTCATGAAGAGCTTCTGTCAGATAGATCGTACCTGTAGACGCGCCGTTGAACGGGTCCAGGGTAGAAATCTGTGTGTTCATGCCAAGAGTAACCGTTTTTGCACGTTCACCAGTACTCTCTGCTGCTCCTGCTACCTCTGTCGCTCCAGATTCTGCCGCTGCTGCCGCTGTTGTCTCTGCTGGTTTACTTCCGCCGCCGCATGCACATAAACTCAGTGCCATGGACGCTGCCAATAACGCCGCTAAAGTTTTTTTCATAAGTTATTCCTCCTGATCTTTTTTTGCCCTCCGGCTTTTTTAGTTGTCTCTATTTTAGGTGAAGTCAACTCATTTTTAAATATGGCAATTTATTGTTTTTGTGTAATATTTTTATTTTTTATATAAAAACGCCCTGCTGATTGTGCATTATTTTTACACATTGCAGGGCGTATAGGTGCCTTTTTGACTGTTTTTTTAGTTTTTCGGCTTCTTTTCCTGGTTTTTAGGTAAAAATGCGGGCAGCGTCGGTATCACAGAGTACAAAACTACCGCGCTTGTAATCACATACTGATAATACTGGATGCTTCCCGAGAGCTGCATCCCGTTCTCAATCACCGCAATCACCAGAATGCCAAGATAAAAATTACTGATGGGGACTCTCCGCTTTACTTCGCTGTTTTTCAGGATCAGGCTCGCGCCTCCGGCAATACACACGGCAAACATTCCGTCAACCTCCAGGCCGCTGCCCATGTTTGACACTGCCAGTCCCTGTCTGGAAATCAGCAGCAGTGCCGCCAGAGCGAAAAAGAAGCTTCCAAGAACGTAAGCACTCAGTTTATATTTGTCCGCAGGAATTCCATTCTGACGCAGGACCTGTTCATCATATCCCATAGAAAGAATATTTTTTCCAAGAATCGTATAGCAGAACATTCCTTCCAGGAAAAGAATGCTGAGAATCATGATGATGTGTCCCGCCGGCATTGATGACCCGTTCATTCTGGATATACTCAAGACCGACGCAGGGAAATCCGAGTACGTCATTCCCTTTGATAACAGGTACGAGATTCCCTGGAACAGTTTCTGGGTAATGAGTGTCACAATAACGGAGGACAGGTTAAGACCCGCGATCAGGAATCCATTTAAAAGTCCGCAGCAGCATCCCGCCGCCAGTCCCGCGAGAATGCATACTGGAACCGGGATGTCCATCGCCAGAAGTTTACCGATCAGGATTCCCACCAGTGATATCTGATAGCCCAGAGACAGATCAATCTCTCCGCCCAGCATGATGATCGCGAGTCCTGTGATCATCACGATCCGGTACTCATTCTGCATCAGGAAGTTATAGAGATTGAATGGAGAAAGGAAGCTGGGGTTCAGAACCGTAAAAACCACGACAAGAATCAGCAGTATGATCTGTGTGCTGTTGCATTTACGCCGCATTGTCTTCCCCCCTCTCAAATATATCCAGTTTCGAAATACCGGTATCATAAAAGACTACGATGCCGCTGGCATCTGAGGTCTCATCGTATCCTGAGTAATAACTGTAACACTGATAAATTCCTTTTTTTCGTACCAAAAGACTTCGAATGATGTTATCCGCTTCCCTGCTGATACTGTAATCTCCCACAAATCCGCGGAATATTCCATTTCCTTTTGCCGCCTTTGAGACCAGCCTGCGGTTCTGTTCGGTGTTATCCACCCCGAACACAGCGATCTTGTCCTTTGAATAGGCCAGACCGCCTCTGGAAAGACACGCCTCCAGACGTCCCGCCGCGCCTACCGCCGCCTCACCACTGGCCGCAACCACGATTCGGATATCCCGGTTCTTCTCATCCCCCAGGAATGCGTCCATCGCCTGCTGTCCCTGAAGATTTGTCTGAATATTCATATATTTTTCGGCTGTGATCAGCTGGATATCCGGTTCATAGTACGGATTCAGGATCGCGTCTCCATTTTCATCCAGAATCAGACCTCCCGTCGGCTCTTCCACCTCATGCCGAATCCCATAGCCATCGGTATACTCCACTTTATCCCCATTTTCTCTGTGAAATTTCAGGTGTTTCATGTCATAATACCTCAGGTATTTCTCACCGATCAGCTGATAGCCCGCCATCGTCATGATATCTGATTCTGTCGCCGTATTGCCCAATAGAAGAACTTTCGCAGGCTTTCCAGTTGTCTCATCGTTCGTTTTCTTCAAAAAACTCCGGATCAGATTCGCCGCGCAGATTCCTCTGCCCAGGCGTGAATTAATCATCTGGATATCCGCGTGTTCCAGACTGCCGGAAGAACTGAGCACAACTACCTGCATCTTATCGTCATGAACCCGTTCCAGGATTTTGTCGTAGACGGAACTGTCTCCTGCACACTGGATCACAAGAACCGCCGGGTGCATCGCCACATAGTTCTCGATCTGGCTCATCTGAAGATTCATATCGTTATCGCAATAAGACAAAAGAACTCTGTTTCCGCAGACCTCCAGCTGTTTTTCCAGTTCCTGCGCGACAGACGCGACAAAACTGTCATCCGCGGAGGTCATCGCCAGACAGGCTAACGGCTTTCCAGTCTCCCGGTTCCGGCAGACGCACAGCATCACAACAATCAGAATTAAAAGAAATCCGGGCATGATCCGGATGAAAAACCTGTTTTTTTCTTTCAACACTGATCCCTCCCCGGTATTTCGTAAAATGTCTTATTTTCAACTTCTTTGAACAGCGGTTCCACTTCCCCGTAAGTCATCCGCCCGGATCTCCCCTCTTTTGTCACCGAAATATACCCATCGGCAGAATTCGGACACTCTACGGGCGTAAAGATCCCGAGCAGCAGCGTTCCTTCGTATAAAAGCTCCGAAAGAACTGAAAGGACTACCTGTCTGGAATCCTGATCCAGCATCTGATAATGCCAGAACAGAATTACGTCCGGTTTCTCCATCTTCAGCCGGAATGCCGCAATCCGGATTCTTTCGCGGATTGTCAGGGATTCGCAGTCTGTCATATCAAGATATCTTTCATCGTTTGACCAGCGCACAAATTCCTGCATCAAGTACTTTTTCAGATGATTTTTTATGATTCCATGTTGACTCGTCTTATCTGACAGACCAAAAATCAGATTATCTTCCGGGCTCATCCACTTTACAAGATATCCAAAATTAGAGAAGTCGATCTGATGGATGCGGACCGGCTGTCTTTTTTGGGTTTTTTCCAGAAATTCCGCTGTCAGATTCTGATACGGCAGTACACCGCCGAGCGTATCCTCCTGGTCGATCAGTGCGAGAAATTCTCCCTGCCGCCCGAAAAGATTGAATTTTTCTCCCGAGATCCGGATCACTTCATCCCGTTTTTTCGGCATTCTTTTCGTGATCGGCATCTTTCCGGTTTCTGAAACCGCCCGGGACGGAATTCCTTTTCCCCAGATCTCCTCTTCCCATAAAATCTGTCCGTCATCAATCAGGCAGATCCTATCCATGAGTGTTCCAAGCCACCCGGCATCGATTCCCGAGAAAAGTACCGATGTTCCCTGTGCCTTCGCCGTTCCCAGAATCCTATGCATCAGTTCAAAGCCGGATCTGGAATACTCTAACTCCGATGTTTCTGCCATGACGAGATCCGCACCCTCCAGTTTTGCTTTGATAAGAGCGACTGCGAATTTCTGAACCGCGCTCAGATGGTCTGCCGGAATCCCCAGAGATACGTCCACTCCGTAAAGTTCCAGCTGTTTTCTTATGAAAGAACGCATCCTGTCAGGAACCAGAAAATGTCTCTGTTTTCCTTTTGCACGATATGTGGCAATATTCTCCCATACCGTCATCTGACCGATCAGGCCAAAATTTTTCTTTAAGTTGCGCACTTCGATATTGTCCGGCGCTTTCTCCCAACCGCACACCTTTCCTCGAACGAACCGGACACCCCTGTCCGGGACATGGCTTCCCTCAAGGATCTCCAACAGCAGCGTTTTTCCAGCGTGGAATCTTCCCACAACGCCCACTACCTCGCCTTTGTAAATCTTAAAATCCAGCCCCCGGAGCGCGGAGTTATTCTTTTCTTCATAGACCGAGCGCAGGCGGATCAGTTCATTCTTCATCAAACGGCTCCGTTCTCATCGGAAGAAACACCTCAACAAAGGTTCCGATGCCAGAGAAACTTTTTACAGAAAGACCATATTCTTTTCCAAACAGCAGCTGAATTCTTCTATGAACATTGTGGAGACCGATTCCGTGTTCTTTTCCCTCTTCCACATGCTCCGCATGGATTGACGCGTCCAGCTTTTTTAACTGTTCCGGCGACATTCCGGATCCGTTGTCCGCCACCACGATGCTTAAATTTCCGTCCGTACAGAATGCCTTTAATGTCACGCGTCCGCCCGTTGTGATCTCATTGAACGCATGCAGAATCGCGTTTTCTACCAGCGGCTGAAGACACAGTTTCGGGAGTCTGCACGCCAGAATCTGCTTTTTTTCTTCCGGTTCAATGTCCACGTGCATGGTAAATTTGTTCTTAAACCGGTACTGCTGGATCGAAATATAATTCTCCAGGTTCTTCAGCTCTTCCTCGAAAGAAACCACCGTTCCTTTTACGCTGATGTTGTAGCGGAAAAAGAGCGCAAGCGCTTTCACCGTGTCCGCCAGATCATCCATTCCTTCGTTTAATGCCTGACCACGAATACATTCCAGCGTATTATACAGAAAATGAGGATTGATCTGGTTCTGGAGATATGTAATATCCGCCTGCTTCTGCGCCAGATCCTTTTCCAGACTCACATTCTGCACCATCATTTCCTGGGCCACCCGGTTCTTTACAAGCCGCTCAAATTTTGATGTTGTGAGGATCATGATCTTATCCATATGCATCACCCGTAAATTCTTCGATACTCCGTCGGTTTCAATCCCATTTTCTTCCGGAACAGCTTGCTGAAATAACGCGCGTCCGTAAATCCGAGGGAATCCGCGATTTCATTGATATTCATATCACTGTCCGAAAGAAGCTCACAGGCCTTTTTCAATTTAAACAGCGTGACATATTCCGTGAAATTCTGACCGGTCTTGCGGGCGAACAGCGTCGAAAAATAGATTGGATTTAAATTTACAACTTTCGCGACGTCTTCCAGCTTGATCGGTTCGTTATAGTGGGTTTCCACATAGCTGCAGGCCAGACGAATTGGCTTCAGGTTTTTCTTGTCCGCCATCTCCGAACATTCCCGGATCTGGGCGCCGTACAGAGTAATCAGACTGTCCCTGTACTCTTCCATGGAGTCTGAGTCATCCAGTTTAGGATTCGGCGATACTTCTCTGTCTTCCGGCGCTTCCAGACCGGTCTTCTGGAAGAAGCTTTCTTTTCCCTCTTCCGCGATCTCTCCGATCGCATGAACAAATTCCGCAAAATCTTTTGTTGTCTCTACTGCTCTCGGCACTGAGAAGATATCGCGGATCGTATCCGCGAACATTTCCTCGTCGAGAACATCCCAGGCATGCCGGATCTGCGTTTCCCATTCTTTTTTCTGGGCAGATATATCCGCCCGCCTTAATTGTCCGTACCAGATCAAACGATTTGTACCAATTCCGAACCGGCAAAACATGGTATACCACGCACTCCGGGATGCCGCGGGGATCTCTTTCGGATCATTCATGGAATCTCCGATACAAACAGTGACATTCATGCCATTAAACAGATCCGCCAGTCCCTGGGCTTCCTCATACAGCTTTTTCAGTTCACTCTCTACTTCATCTTCCCGGTCAGACCGGTAGTTCAGGAAGATCTTCATGGATCTCTTTTTTGCTCTGCATACATACTCAAAACAGCAGTGAGAAAGTTTCTTCTCCGCAAGATCTTTTAATTTCTCTATGATAGAGTTCAGCTGTTCATCTCCCTGCTTGTCCTTTCGAAGATCATCCACACAGATAAACAGGAATCTGAAAATTCCCGGTTCCACTTTCAGCATGAATTCCTGGTTCACCATATCGATATTGTCGTAGACTGGCTTCTGTCCGCTTCTGTAATAGGATACGGTCTTCATAAAATGCTCGTGGAGCGACTGGATATAAGCTGAGTTATCTTTTTTCTGTTCTCCCTCCCGAATTCCCTTTGCGATTCGTTCCAGAGTCTCATTTAATTCATCCTCATTGAGAGGCTTTAAGAGATAATCATTGACTTTGTATTTTAATGCGTTGTACGCGTATTCAAACTGATGATATCCGCTGAGCACGATAAAATTCGTTCTGCATCCATTTTCATTGCACCACCGGATGACCTCCAGACCATCCATGATCGGCATGTGAATATCCGTGATCACAATATCCGGTTTCTCTTTTACAATCACGTTTCTCAGATCTTCTCCGTTGGAGACCATACAGATCAATTCAAGTCCAAGCTCGTCAAAACGGATCAGACGTTTCAGCATCTCGCAGATGTTCTGTTCATCGTCCGCTATTACAATTCGAATTCTGTCGTTTCTCATAACCATTCCTCGTTATCTATCCGGAAATCCCTTATCTTTTGCTTATTTCAAGTGATTTTTTGTGTGAATTCTTTTTTGCTTCTTTCTCCCCATCCGGATCCGCAAAGCTCTCAAGGATCATGATTCCTCTCGGCGGCACCGCCAGCATCATCTGGTTTTTCAGGACTTCGCCGGTTCCGTCAGCCGGAAGATCTGCCACATCCGGCTCCGCCGTGCTGCAGATCACGCGCCACTTCGCGCCTTTTGGAAGATGCGGAAGTCCGAACATATGCGGCTCCCAGTGCATGTTGTAAGCCACATAGAAGTTCGCGTCATCGGTCCCATCCGGGCGCTTTGCGTAGGCACCCCAGTAGAGGATTCCGAACTGGCGGCGGAAGTTCTCAAACTCCGGCTTCCAGGCATTCTCTCCGTGGTAGGACACATCCGGTCTGCCGCAGGAGCGGTAGTCCATGATCCGCGGTTCCCGGTCCATATGGAACATTTTGTGCGCTTTCCGGAACGCGATGAGACGCTTCACAAACTCCACCTGGTCTTTATGTGTCTCCGCAAGCTTCCAGTTTAACCAGGAGATCGCGTTATCCTGACAGTAGGCGTTATTGTTGCCGTCCTGACTGTTCCCAAACTCATCGCCAGCCATTAAAAGCGGGACGCCCTGGCTCAGGAATAAGAGCAGGTACGCATTCTTTAAGAGCTGTTTTCTCAGCTCCACGATCTTTTTCTTTCTCGTCGGACCTTCCGCGCCGCAGTTCCAGGAATAATTGTAATCGCTTCCGTCCCGGTTGTCCTCTCCGTTTTTCTCATTGTGCTTCCGGTCATAGGAGACGGCATCCATCAAGGTAAATCCGTTTGTGTTTGCCATATAGTTGATGACCGCGTATCCCGCCGGATTCCGCCTGTTCCGAAACTCGAACGCCGACAGCATGCCTTCATCGCCCTTTAAGAACCGGCGCATGTCCTCCATAAACTGCATGTTGTATTCCGCGAGATGTTTTTCCTCGACGGAAACCTCGCCGTCCCCAGGCGTGATGTATCCCTGTTTCGGTCTCCGGCTCATCACCTCGTCCCAGTTTTCCGCGAACAGCTTCGTCCGGGTCAAAAACGGATCCTCTGCTGCCAGGGAAAGATCCGGGAAACCCGATAAATGGAATCCGTCCACATGGTACTCTTCCACCCAGTAACGGAGAACGGAAAGGATCTCACCCGGCTGCTCTTTTCCTGTAAAATACATCTCCGGGATGCACTCGATCCCGGCTTTATGTAACTCTTTCACCAACGTTTTAAACTCATTTTCCGCGGACTGCCCGCTGTGGGACGCATACGCCGATTTCACCGCGTAGAGATATGACGGACCGTAGCCCCAGTAGTTGATATATCCGGTCGGCTCCGGTTTCGCGTCATGGAAACCGTTTCCGGACGCGGACATCATGATCTCATCGAACTCCGTCACCGGCATCAGTTCCACCGCCGTGATCCCGAGATCTTTCAAATACGGAATTTTCTCCACGATACCTGCATAGGTTCCCCTAGCAGATACACCGGAGGACGCGTGGGCCGTAAATCCCCGGACATGAAGCTTATACAGGATTGTGTCCGCATACGGGATCTCCGGGTTCCGGTCATCTTCCCAGTCAAAGGTTTCCGTGAGCACACGTCCCCGCACCGGCTTTCCGGCGCGTTTCCGGTCTGCCCATTTCTCACGGCCTGTGATGATGCGCGCGTTTGGATCTGTCGCAATTTTTCCATCTATCATGAAATTATATTCAAATGATGCAAAGTCATCCCGTTTCAGGCTGAGAGACCACACATCTCCCATCCGGAATTTCGGGTCAAACGGGATCTCCTCGCATGGCTTTTTCTCGCCCGGTCTGTACAAGAGCAGACGGACCCCCCCGGCTTTCCCCTGCACCAGGATCCGGACGCCGTCTGCGTCCTGCGTGACACCAAGTGGATACAGGATTCTGTTTCTGTTTTGATATTCTGCCATTCTAAAATCCCCCGTTTTCCCCGACATAGTCTTTCTTATCAAGTTCCACCCGCTTGCTGCCCGGACCAAAAGCAATCCGTCCCGCTGCAGGCAGAGTGGTCTGACCTTTATTTATTATTCTTCTGCGCCTCGATCTGCTCCGCCAGATCGTTCAAGTATACCCAGCGGTCCATCTTCTCCTCGAGCTGCGCTTCCTTCTCTTCTTTTTCCTTCATCAGCTCATTGAGCTTCGTAAAGTTCGTCGCGGACGCTTCGATCTCCTTTTCCAGGTTCTCGACTGCCTCTTCAATCTGCGCGATATCATCCTCGATGGTATCCCACTCTCTCTGCTCTTTGTAGCTGAATTTCAGCTTTTTCTCTCTCGGCTTTACATTTCCGCGGGATGCACCGTCGTTCTCTGCCGCGTCATTTCCCTTGTCTGCAGCTTTCTTCGCCGGTACCGCAGTCCCCGCCGTGATCTCCGCAAGCTTTGCTTCCCGCTCTGCCTTCGCCGCCTGGTAATCCGTAAATCCGCCCTCGTACTGCTGGAGTTTTCCGTCTCCCTCGAAGGCGAAAATTCTTCCGACCACGCGGTCCAGGAAATACCGGTCATGGGATACCGTGATG
>Ga0129312_1001009_pt1 | contig 18597 bp, 15 predicted proteins | sample O827metagenome_FD_94434 | JGI IMG/M metagenome (GOLD analysis project Ga0129312, IMG submission 94434) | Orangutan group fecal microbial communities from Wisconsin, USA - O827 metagenome | ecosystem: Host-associated > Mammals > Digestive system > Large intestine > Fecal | place: USA: Wisconsin... | reverse complement strand
GGAAAAAGGGGAAAGGAAAAAGAATGAAAAAGAAAAATCTTGGAAGCAAACTTGTAAAGAAAGCCATAACATGGGCAATGATTGCAATGATGTCTTTATCCGGAGTGATGAGCAACATGGCAACCATGACTGCTTATGCAGAAGGAAATGAAATTAACAACTACGTGGATGATTTGGGCTTGAGCAACGAATATGTAGATAGTGATAAGGCAGAATATCATAATGACGAAGCGGCAGAGGTTGCACAAAATTCGGATTCTGTGAAGGCAATGAACGAACAGGTTAATAAGGCACAGGACGCAGTGGCAAAGGCAGACGCTGCAGTTACAGATGCAGAAAAAGCCGTATCAGAAGCTGCCAATGCAGCATTAGCAGCTTCTAATGCTGCAACAGATGCTGGAAATGCAGAAGAAGCTGCGGAAAAAGCAGCAAATGATGCTACAGAGAAGGTAAAGGCACTGGAAGATAAGAAAACAGTGGAAAATATAGAGGATTATAATAAACAGGTTGCAGCTGACCAGAACGATATTGAAAATAACGCTGAAGCAGATGCATCTGTTAAGAGTGCAGAAGATGCAGCAGCAACCGCAGCTGGTGAGGCAGACAAAGCCAAGGCAGCAGCAGAAGCAGCACAGGCAGCACTTGAAAAAGCACTTGATGTAGATACAGATAAGGTTAATCAGGAAGTACAGGATGCAGTGGACGAGGCAAATGCGGCAGCACAGGCAGCAGCAGAAGCAGCAGAAGCGGCAAAAGATGCAAAAACGACTGCGGAAGCAGAAGCAAATAAAATAATTGCAGAATATAATTTGTATGCAATGAGCTATGGTCTGCCATTGTATGGAGAAACAACGGTTACTTATAGTACAGAAGAAGCAAAAGCAGCCGTAGAAGCAGCCGGAATGGTTTATCAGGCCGGTGAAAGGGCAAGGTTAGAAGACGAAGTCAAAGATATTAACGATACAACACTGGAAGCGGAAAAAGCGAATGTAGATGCAGCAGTAAAAGCATTGGATGCTGCACAGAAGGCTCTTGTAACAGCAGAAAATTCTGCAAAAGATGCGGCAGATGCAGCAGCAGAGGCAAGTAAAGCCGTAGCAGATGCAGATGCAACAGCAGATGAGGCTGCTGATGCGGTAAATAATTATTATGTAACTCCGGCACAGGAGGCGGTTGATGCGACCAATAAGGCGATTGATGAGAAGAAGAGCCAGATTTCCGAGCTTGACACAGCCCTGGAAAATGCAAAGGCAGCTGCAAAACCGAATGGGGAAGCAGCATACAGTAAGGAACTTAGTGCGAAACAGTCTGCTATGGACAAAGCAAAGGCAGAATACGAAGCTTGTCCGGATTGGAGAGTACTTAAAAAAAGCAATTTAAAGAAAAAATATGATACTGCAAAAGCAGCTTATGATGCTTACAATACACAGAGTAAAAAGGACGAAGTAGTTAAGGATTATATTCGTAATGAAGCTGCCGTATCATCAGCAGCTTCCAAGGTTGCAACGGCAAACGATGAACTTGTGAAATTAAACGAACAGTATGCTGCACAGGCAGGAGTATTGGCTGCAGAAAATGCAACAAAAGAAGCTTATATGCAGGAAGCAGAAAAAAATGCACAGGAAGAAGCCAGAAAAGAGTTCGTAAAGGAAATCGAAAAAATTCTTAGTAACTATTCCGGTGAAATTAATCAGATTGATTATGACGAAGACTTAAATGCATGGGCAAATGATGTATTTAATACCTGGCACCTTATTGATAAGGGTATGGTTCGTAATGAGATGAATAATAAATATGTGGACAGTACACTGGAAAGCTTATTTAATACCCTGGGAATTACACAGTGGGCAGTGGATACCGATAGTGCAGAAAAAGTCATGGATGCAGCAAGAAGTGCTTACCGGGAAAGCATCGAAGACTATTATGAGAAGCTTGCCGTAGTAGAAACGAACTGGGCAGCAATGGATACCGAAGCTGCAAAGAAGGCAGTAGAAGAGGAAGTAAAGAAAATGGATGCCGTAAATGCGACCATTTCAAATGCCAAAGATTTTGTGGAGAATGCATCTGACCAGCTGGATAAAGCAAAAGATGCTTATGATGCAGCCGAAGAGCGCTTAAATAAACTGCAGAAAAGTGTTAACCAGAAAACATTTGATTCCATAACACTAAAAGCATTACAGGATAAAATTGCCGCAGCACGGGCAGCAGTAAAGGCCGCAGATGATGAATTGAAAAAAGCAGAGGTGCAGAAGGCCGCAGCACAGAATTATGCAAACTGGGCAAACCAGTTAGTGACAGACCACTATACAAGAGCATATGCACAGGTAACAAAGGATGCAGATGGAAATAACACACTGTTAACAGAAAACTTAAAGCAGTATGATCTGAAGAACGATGAAGTAATTTCCCGTTCAACCAATGATTTTACATGTGTATCGCCCGGAACGGATTCCGTAAAGGTTCCGTATGCAATCTATCGTGACTATGTGGAAGCAATGTATAAAAAGTATCAGGCTGACCAGGTTAATAGTGGTAAGGGAACATCAACCGGCGACAATATGGATGTGATTTACTGGGAAGTAGATGAAAATGGAGTGCTGACGGGTAAGTATTTCGATTCCATAGATGACTTATCCACAGGAAGATATTTTGTAGGATATTCTTTTAAGCAGGAGAAGGATGGATATCATCTTGATGGTGTGATGTGGGACTATACCAAGGAAGCGGAACCAACGGTGACTCCTGCACCAGCAGGGGGAGGTTCTGATGGAAGTGGACCTTCCGGAGACGGTGGAACTTCTACCGTAACGATTGTAGATGGTGCAGTGGCACTTGCTGCAGCTCCAAATGCAGACCAGGCGGTTCTTGGTGCAAGAAGAGTACCGAATGCAGACCAGGCAGTTCTTGGTGCAAAACGCGGGGTAGACCAGGCAGTATTAGGAAAGAGAAGAAGACCGGAAACCGGTGACAGTGCAGCTGTAATTCTCTGGATGATGGCACTGGCTGTTTCAGCAGCCACAGCTGTTGTTGCAACCATGCAGTTAAAGAAAAAGAAAGAAAATGAATAATCTGGTAAATGGTTTTGAAAAAGCAAAGGGGGACGCAATGTCCCCCCTTTTTGGACTGATTTTTTACAGAAAAAGTAAAAAATATATTGACATTAAAAAATGATGCATTTATACTAATCTAGTGTGCATTCCTAGGCGAAGTATGCACTTTGCCATAAAATAGGAAAGTGCAAATTACATTTTTATAAACAGGAGGTGAAACAGAATGCCAACATTTAACCAGTTAGTCAGAAAAGGTCGTCAGACATCCGTAAAGAAGTCAACTGCACCTGCATTGCAGAAGGGATGGAACTCTCTTCACAAGAAGGCTACAGATACTTCCGCTCCTCAGAAGAGAGGTGTTTGTACAGCTGTTAAGACAGCAACCCCTAAGAAGCCTAACTCAGCTCTGCGTAAGATCGCCAGAGTTCGTCTTTCCAACGGAATCGAAGTAACAAGCTACATCCCCGGTGAAGGACATAACCTTCAGGAACACAGCGTTGTTCTGATCAGAGGTGGTAGAGTAAAGGACTTACCTGGTACAAGATACCATATTATTCGTGGTACACTTGATACTGCGGGAGTTGCCAACAGAAAGCAGGCCCGTTCCAAATATGGTGCTAAGAGACCGAAAGCAGGCAAGTAATTTGGAACATATTGGACCCACAAACAGAACTAATTTAGTGTTGGAATTCTGTTACAATATAGAATTGCTCGTCAGTTCATTGTAATGAGGACTACCCGCACGTACACAATTGTGAAATTAGAACGACACACTGTGAGTACCGATGATTTATTATTTCATTTTAATAAGGAGGGAAGAACCGTGCCACGTAAAGGACATATTCAGAAAAGAGACGTATTAGCAGATCCTTTATACAATAACAAAGTGGTTACCAAGCTTATCAATAACATTATGTTAGATGGTAAGAAGGGTGTAGCACAGAAGATTGTATATGGTGCTTTTGAAACCGTTGAAGAGAAATCCGGCAAGCCGGCTCTTGAAGTATTCGAAGAGGCTATGAATAACATCATGCCTGTTCTCGAAGTTAAGGCAAGACGTATCGGTGGTGCTACCTATCAGGTACCGATCGAGGTAAGACCGGAAAGACGTCAGGCATTAGGACTTCGTTGGTTAACCATGTTTTCTCGTAAGAGAGGCGAAAAGACCATGAAGGACAGACTGGCTAACGAAATTCTGGATGCTGCAAACAATACCGGAGCAGCAGTAAAGAGAAAAGAAGATATGCACAAAATGGCAGAAGCAAACAAGGCATTTTCTCACTACAGATTCTAATCGGATCTGTGGAGAGGGTCTTGCTTGTGCCTAGACTAATATAAGGAGGAAAAACCTTTGGCTGGAAGAGAATATCCGTTAGAGAGAACCAGAAATATTGGTATTATGGCTCATATCGATGCTGGTAAGACCACATTGACAGAGCGTATTCTTTATTATACCGGTGTTAACTACAAGATTGGTGATACTCACGAAGGTACTGCTACCATGGACTGGATGGAACAGGAGCAGGAAAGAGGTATCACAATTACATCTGCAGCTACCACATGTCACTGGACTCTCGAAAAAGAAACCAAGCCCATGCCCGGTGCATTAGAGCATCGTATCAACATCATTGATACTCCGGGACACGTTGACTTCACCGTAGAAGTTGAGCGTTCCTTACGTGTACTTGATGGTGCAGTCGGTGTATTCTGTGCAAAGGGTGGTGTTGAGCCTCAGTCAGAAAACGTATGGCGTCAGGCTGACACCTACAATGTACCTCGTATGGCTTTCATCAACAAGATGGACATCCTTGGTGCAAACTTCTATGGTGCAGTAGAGCAGATCAGAACCCGTTTAGGTAAGAATGCCATCATTCTTCAGTTACCGATTGGTAAGGAAGACGAATTCAAGGGAATCATCGATCTGTTTGAAATGAAGGCTTACATCTATAATGATGATAAGGGTGATAACATCACTGTTACAGATGATCTCGGAGATATGAAAGATGATGCGGAAACGTATCGTGCTGAACTGATTGAGAAGATCTGTGAATTAGATGATGATTTAATGATGATGTATCTGGAAGGGGAAGAACCTTCTGTTGAAGAAATGAAGAAAGTTTTAAGAAAGGCAACCTGCGAATGTACCGCTGTTCCGGTATGCTGTGGTTCTGCATATCGTAACAAGGGTGTTCAGAAGCTTCTGGATGCTGTTGTTGAGTACATGCCGGCTCCTACCGATATCCCTCCGATTAAGGGGACCGACCTGGAAGGCAATGAGGTTGTAAGACATTCTTCTGATGACGAACCGTTTGCAGCTCTTGCATTCAAGATCATGGCAGACCCGTTCGTAGGAAAGCTTGCATTCTTCCGTGTATATTCCGGTACGATGAACTCCGGTTCTTATGTACTGAATGCTACTAAGGATAAGAAGGAACGTGTTGGACGTATTCTTCAGATGCATGCAAACAAGAGAGCAGAGCTTGAAAAAGTTTACTCCGGTGATATCGCAGCAGCAGTTGGATTCAAGTTTACTGGTACCGGTGATACCATTTGTGATGAACAGCATCCGGTAATTCTGGAGTCCATGGAATTCCCTGAACCGGTTATCGAGCTTGCAATCGAGCCTAAGACAAAGGCAGGCCAGGGTAAGATGGGTGAAGCTTTAGCAAAGCTTGCTGAAGAAGATCCTACCTTCCGTGCTCATACAAATCAGGAAACCGGTCAGACCATTATCGCTGGTATGGGCGAGCTTCATTTGGAAATTATCGTAGACAGACTTCTTCGTGAATTCAAGGTAGAAGCTAACGTTGGTGCGCCTCAGGTTGCTTACAAGGAAGCATTTACCAAGGCTGTTGAAGTAGATTCCAAATACGCTAAGCAGTCCGGTGGTCGTGGACAGTATGGTCACTGTAAAGTTAAGTTCGAGCCTATGGAAGCAAACTGTGAGAAGTTTGAATTTGATCCTAAGGCTAACATCCTGATCAATGATCCGCCTACACTGTTATTTGAATCTACCGTAGTTGGTGGTGCAATTCCGAAGGAATACATTCCTGCAGTCGGTGAAGGTATCCAGGAAGCAGCTCAGGCAGGTATTCTTGGTGGATTCCCGGTACTTGGCGTTCACGCTACTGTATATGATGGATCCTATCATGAAGTCGACTCTTCTGAAATGGCATTCCACATTGCCGGATCCATGGCATTCAAGGATGCTATGGCTAAGGCATCACCGGTACTTCTTGAGCCGATCATGAAGGTAGAGGTTACCATGCCGGAAGAATACATGGGTGATGTAATCGGATCCCTGAATTCCAAGCGTGGTCAGATCCAGTCTATGGATGATATTGGCGGTGGTAAGATCGTCAGAGCACTTGTTCCGCTTGCTGAAATGTTCGGTTACTCTACAGAACTTCGTTCTTCCACACAGGGACGTGGTAATTACTCCATGTTCTTCGAAAAGTATGAGCCGGTTCCGAAGAGTGTTCAGGAAAAGGTACTTGCTGCAAAGGCAAAATAATTTAACGTGCTTTTGAATCATTTGAGTACGAAAAAGTGCTTGAAATATATACAGCTATTTTATATAATTAAAGTTAGCTGATTAAAATGAAAACTAATTGTTCAATTATTTAAAGGAGGACTTAAAAAATGGCTAAAGCGCATTTTGACAGAACCAAACCACATTGTAATATTGGTACCATCGGTCACGTTGACCATGGTAAAACAACCTTAACCGCAGCAATCACAAAGGTACTTGCTGCAAGAGTTGAAGGTAATGAAGCAACAGATTTCGAGAACATCGATAAGGCTCCCGAAGAAAGAGAAAGAGGTATTACCATTTCTACCGCTCACGTTGAGTATACAACCAAGAAGAGACATTATGCTCACGTTGACTGCCCGGGACATGCTGACTACGTTAAGAACATGATCACTGGTGCTGCACAGATGGATGGTGCTATCCTCGTTGTAGCTGCTACTGATGGTGTTATGGCTCAGACCAAGGAGCACATCCTTCTTTCCCGTCAGGTAGGTGTACCTTACATCGTAGTATTCCTTAACAAGTGCGATATGGTAGACGATCCTGAGCTTATCGAGTTAGTAGAGATGGAAGTTACCGAACAGCTTGAAGAGTATGGATTCGAAGGCTGCCCGATCATTAAGGGTTCCGCTCTTAAGGCTCTTGAAGATCCTAACGGCGAATGGGGCGACAAGATCATGGAACTCATGGATACTGTTGATGAGTATATTCCGGATCCTGAAAGAGCAACAGACAAGCCTTTCCTTATGCCTGTAGAAGACGTATTTACCATTACCGGACGTGGTACTGTTGCAACTGGTAGAGTAGAGCGTGGTGTTCTTCATCTTAATGAGGAAGTTGAAATCGTTGGTATTAAGGAAGAAACAAAGAAGACCGTTGTTACCGGTATTGAAATGTTCCGTAAGCTTCTTGATGAGGCTCAGGCTGGTGATAACATCGGTGCTCTTCTTCGTGGTATCCAGAGAACAGAAATCGAAAGAGGACAGGTTCTTGCTAAGCCCGGTACTGTAACCTGCCATAAGAAGTTTACAGCTCAGGTTTACGTTTTAACAAAGGATGAAGGTGGACGTCATACTCCTTTCTTCAACAACTATCGTCCTCAGTTCTACTTCAGAACAACTGACGTAACAGGTGTCTGCAACCTTCCTGCAGGTACAGAAATGTGCATGCCTGGTGATAACGTAGAAATGACTATCGAACTGATCCATCCGATCGCTATGGAGCAGGGTCTTACATTCGCTATTCGTGAAGGTGGACGTACTGTAGGATCAGGACGTGTTGCTACTATTATCGAGTAATCACTTGCTGATTGTGTGAATATCTAGTAAATTCAAGGCTTTCAGGGTTTTCCCTGAGAGCCTTTTTTACATTCTAGCAAAGCTTTTTGAATTGTGTTATTGGCCTTGTGGTTCTATTTTGGTTCTATTTTTTAGTGATTAGAACCATGGAATCATTTTTTCTATTGAAAAAGCCCTTCATGTGAGTTGATTTTTCACATTGAAGAGCTTATTTTTTATCATTTTCTTTTATCTATTTCTTCTTGGATTATTTCTTGTAGATAATCTGGATGATCTTTTTTATATTTCTGAACCAAATTAACTTTCTTTTTAGCCCAATTGTCTTTTTCATCATATGAGCCATGGATTGGATATGGATCAAGCAGTGGTTTGATATATTCTTCGATTCTTGCTTCACAGTAAGCTTCGCGGAGTTTGTTCTTCAGAGACTCAGGTCCTTCCAGTTGATCGATATAGTCGAAGAATGTACCACCATTATCAAGAATTTTTTGAAGATCTGCATCACGTTCTTCCAGAGTGCCCATACCTTTCATATAATCCTGCCAACTATGTCCAATTAGCATAAGTTCAAGTGAGGCATTATCTATGTAATCTTTAGACTGCTCATCGTTATCGGATATAGCTTCTGTTTTTTTGATATATGACATGAAATGATGAACATCAACCGGTTTCAAGCGATCATATTTAAGCTGAATGTTAACGTCATTTAAAGCAACTTCAGAACCGTTAATTGTAAGAGTTAAGTAATTATCAAGTAGCGGATTGAGAGTAATATGTTCAGCTTGCGTATCATTCTTGGAATGAAATGTAAGTGTATTATTGTTCAGCATAAGAAAAAGCTGCTGGAAAAAATCACCTGTATAGTTGTAATTGGTGTATTGCTCAGGAATACCTTCAAAAATCATTCGAGGTAAGTGGAGTGATTCACACATTTTTTCAATATGTTCATTGCTAGGCTTCATTTTATTTGTTTCGTATTTGCGAATGGTAACTGGATGAATTCCGGTTAATTCAGCAAATTCATTTGATGTGATTTGGAATAGTTCTCTTATTTTCTTTATACGATCGCCAACTGTCATGTTATCGACCCCTTCTCTATTTGATAGATTGATTATAACACCTTTGTAGCAATAAGGCTACAAAAAAATAAAAAATACTTGACTGTAGCCATGAAGCTACATTATAATAACGAATGTAGCGAAGAGGCTACAATATAAATAACAGGAGGAAATATAATGACAACAAACAACAAAATCTATTTAACAGCAGCGGAGTTAGCAGAAATGCTTGGGATATCCAGAGGGCATTCTTATAAACTTATTCAAAAAATGAATGCTGAATTGAGTGCTAAAGGATATATCGTTGTTGCAGGCAAGGTACCCGTGAAGTACTTTGAAGAACGTTACTTTGGTTTTTCAGCTTAGAGAGGAGGTGAGAAGATGCCGGCATACAAAGACGAGACACAGAACACCTGGTATAGCCAGTTCTACTATGTAGACTGGACAGGCAAGAGACAGAAGAAGCATAAGAGAGGCTTCAAGACAAAAAGAGAAGCAGTAATTTATGAAACTGAATTTAAAAGAGTTGCCGAGGCAAACATGAATATGAAACTGAAATCTTTTGTTGAGGTTTATTTCAAGGATAAGGAACCGGAATTGAAGCTAAGGAGTATTACTAACAAGCGTTTGATGATTGAAAAACATATTATTCCTTATTTTGGGGAGAAACCTATGAATGAGATTACACCTGCTGATATCCTGGCATGGCAAAGTGAGATTATTGAAAATAATAATTACTCACAATCTTATCTCAGAATGCTTCAGAATCAGATTACAGCGATTTTTACACATGCTCATAAGATTTACGGATTAGGTAACAGTCCATGTAAAAAAGTGAAGAAAATGGGGAAATCGGATGCAAGAAGCTTGGTTTTCTGGACCTTAGAGGAGTACCAAAGGTTTATAAGTACTTATAAGCCTGGGAGCAGAAGTTATGTGATGTTTGAAATACTTTTTTGGACAGGAATACGAGAAGGAGAATTATTAGCATTAACAATGGACGATTTCGATGAATCACAGCTTCAACTACATATAAATAAAACATTTTATAGATTGAAGCAAGAGGATTATGTTAATTCTCCTAAAACCTACAGTTCTACAAGAACAATTGATCTTCCGGAATTTTTGATGAAGGAAGTAAAGGAATACTATATGAAATTATATGCTTATCGCGGAGATGAAAGACTTTTCCCAGTTGTGGCCAAGACAGTTCAGAAAACGATGAAGGAACATGCTCGGAAAGCGGAATTGAAAGAAATAAGAGTTCATGATCTGAGACATTCGCATTGTGCTTATCTGATTCATAAGGGAGTGCAACCCCTCATTATTAAGGAGAGAATGGGACATAAAGATATAAAGATTACTTTAAATACTTATGGACATTTGTATCCAAGTGAACAGAAGAAGGTGGCAAGTCTGTTAGATGATGTTAAGAGGCAGAATAATGAGTAAAAGAAAAATCCTCTGCTGGTAACAGAGGATTCATCTTAAAAGCCGAAGCTTTGCTGTACATAATCCAATACAAGTATAACAAGGCTTCCGGCTTAATTCAACAAAAATATTATATGGAGGAAATAAAGTTGGAAGAATTGAAAGCAGAATTAAAATTGATTCAGATGTCTGAAATTGAATCAGAAGAAGTTAATTGGTTGTGGTACCCATATATTCCATATGGGAAGTTGACTATAGTACAAGGAGATCCGGGTGATGGAAAGACAACTTTAGTCTTAAATATTGCAGCTAAATTATCTAAAGGGGAAACATTAGATGATGAAATGAAATGTGAGGAGCCGATTAATGTAATCTATCAAACAGAAGAAGATGGTTTGGCAGATACGGTAAAGCCAAGACTTGAAAGTGCCGGTGCTGTTTGCACTAGAATTATGGTGATTGATGAAAGCGATAAGTCTTTATCTATGGCAGATGAGCGGTTGGAGGAAGCGATAAAAAAGACCAATGCGAAGCTTCTAATTCTTGATCCGATACAAGCCTATCTTGGTGGTGGAATGGACATGAACAGAGCCAATGAAGCGAGAGATATGACAAAGAGACTTGGAGCTTTAGCGGAGAAATATAAATGTGCTATCGTTTTGATTGGTCATATGAACAAGGCTGGAGGTAGTAAGGCTGCATATAGAGGAATGGGGTCCATTGATTTCTATGCGGTTGCGAGAAGTGTTCTGCTGGTTGGAAGAGTTGAAGGAGAACCTACTGTGCGTGCGGTAGTTCAGATAAAGAATAATCTGGCTGCATTTGGTCATTCGAAAGCATTTGAGTTAACTGAAGAAGGATTTGAATGGAAGGGAGATTATGAAATCACGGCAGATGAAGTACTGGGAGGAATCGTCCCAAAAGCTAATAAGCAGGAAATGGCAAAGGAACTTCTGCGTGATTTATCAGAACAGAATGAAATGATGCCAAGTTCAGAAATATTTGAACTAGCGAATGAGGAAAATATATCTAAAAGGACTTTGGAAAATGCCAAGAAAGAACTAGGTATCAAGGCGAAAAGAATAGGTGACACCTGGTATTGGGTTTTGAAAAACGAATAGTAAACATGAAAGACCGCAACAATGCAAAGAGTATAGTTTTGCATGCTTAAAGAATGCAAGGTTGCAAAGAATTAAAGACCTTGCGTTGTTGCGGTCTTGATAGAAAGGATAGGATGGGATATGAAAAATGTTCAGATATCTCAAGAATTATTTATAAAACTAATTCAATTTCATTTGCTAGATATTTATGATTCAAGCAATGAAATAAAAAAAGGTTTAGAAGAAAAGATTGATATGATGGCACGACATGAAGCATATACAAAATCAAAAACAGCAGTGTCTGAATCGGAACGAGAAAAGGCAAGAACAGAATACCTTGATATGGTCGGTATGCATCCGGATTTCAGATGGTAGTTACTTTTCTCTAATGATTCATAACAGGAGCGTGACACGCACCTGTATATATATTTAACAAAAAAGCATATCAATAGGGCGGTACATAAGGACCGCATGTGCTCGTGGACAATGTCCCTAAGGACATTACTCACAAAAATACAGTAAAGAATTAAGCTAAGGCAAGCCCTCGGCGAATGAGAGCGAAATACACCCATTGCACAAATTACCATTTATGCAATAGATTTCTTTCGCAGCTGCGCTGGGCTTAGCCTGTTACCACAGGAGGAAAAGATTATAGGAAAACATTCATTTGTAAGACAATACAAGCTAGATGATGTAAAGGGAAGATTAGATTATGTCAGCAATCCCGACAGGCAGGAGCATCTCTTTGCATCATTTGACACAGCCGGAACAGATACATTTTGGGATTATCTTGCTGGTGAAAGTCAAAAGGCATTTAAGCAATCCGGAGCAAAAGGTAAATGCTTAGAAGCAAGAGAATTGGTAATAATGCTGCCATCATCTTTTCAGGAATTTGATCCGGATGCGTTACTAAAATTATTCACTTTGAAATTTTATAATGAGTATGGACTTCACTGTCATGCGGGATTACATCTAAATAAGGCTGAATCAAATTATCATATTCACTTGGTATATAGTGAGAGAAAACTGCTTGAACAGCCGGAACATAAGGTTGCTACGAGAAATATGTTTTATGATGAGGACGGAAAACATAGAAGAACCAAAAAAGAAATACTTGATGAGAATGGAGACATCAGACCTGGATGCAAGATTATATCAAAAGGTGAAGAATATGATTTTAAATTCTTTGGTCCTAAGGAAGAGAGAGCGGGATCGCCTGGATTCACCAAAGAATTGAAGCATATGTTTACCGACCTTATCAATGAACTTTGTAAAGATGAAAGTGAAAAGATATCAGTCTTTGATAGGAATGGTCCGTATCTCGCTACAAAGAAGATTGGGAAGAACAATCCGATGGCTGAGCAGATCAAAGCAGATAATGAAGCCAGACAGGAATGGAACAGGGCTGTAGATGAAGCGAGAGCATCAGGTATTCCAGAGGAAGATATAGTTGCCATGAGAAAGGAACTGGTATCTTCTGAAATAAAAGAATCTATAAAAGCAAATGGATTTATGCCGGAGCTACTTGGAAAGATTTTGAAGAAAGCTGTGGAGACACTGAAATCGAGAATTAAGAGTTTTATGCTTCCAGAGAAGAAGATTCCGGTATTTGATTTTGAAAATTATAATAAGCTAGTTAAGGTGAACAAGAAGCTTCAGAAGATAATTGCCGACATTAAAGTGATTGATTCGAAAGTAGAACACAAATTGCAAAAGTCTGATGAATGCCAAGGAATAAAATATAGAAAATTCAAAATTACTCTATTAAAAGAAATTGGCGAGCTGAATGTTCAGCGAGGTGAGAAGACGAGTGAACTTTCCCAAATTGTCAGAGGTGCAGGCTATAAGGATGTGAATCAATTTATGAAAGCATTTGAAAAATCATGTAGACTTCTTGAGGAATATCAGAAAGCATCTGAAGATAAGACGCAGGATGATCCGAAAGAAAAGGAAAGTGTTTTGTCCAAGCTTAAGGCTTATGAAGAGGAAGCAAAGCATAGACCAAGTAAATCAAAGAGTAAGCATAAAGACAGCCAGGAATTATAGAAGCATATATTCCTAATAAAGTATTAGAACGGGAGTGTGACACACTTCCGTTTCTTAATATATAAAGAAAAGATATAGGGTGAAGCAAGTTTTACTATGTTTACATAAGTTGATATGATATGATATTTATGTGGAAAGTTTGGCCAATGGCCAAATATTATTAGAACGAAATGATTTTGATAATACCGTGCATTAACATTTTGTTCATAATTTGAAAACAGTCACTCGATTATTATAATAACTTCAAAAACTGGAGGTATAATAATAGCACAGGAAGCAAGTAATTATGTGCTGCAGAGAATGTTTTTTGTCGGGATAATTATCACTTGATAAGGCACTATTGGATATGGTAAAATTATTAAATAAGAAAGTAAGTATAATGCTTAAGTTTTAGAATATAAACAGAAAAATTTTTAATGACAGGTTGATATATTAGCAGCCAAGAAGTATAGACGATGACTTGCGAGAGTTGATGAATGATAGGTCCTAAATATGGTTTTAGGTCCTTTTTATACTGGTCAATAGAATTCTAATCACGATGAGGAGGAAATAATCGTTGGGTTTGATTTTTATTCAGTTATTATCAATTGAATTAGTAATGGTTATAGTGTAATTGTTCTTCTTTTTATGTAAAATAATAATATAAGGACAGTGTTTTTGTCGCTATTTAAGATGTTTAATTGATTTGGTTTAGAGGAGATATTATCAAACCTTATAGCGATAATAGAAAGAGAATGAAATATTTGATAAAATATTACTATGGATATAGTCTATTAGGGGGAAAAGGAGGACAAGTATGAGAGTATATTCAGATGTTGATGTGGCAAACATTTTAAATAATAGTATAGAAGCAGTCTTGGTGGTATCGTCTAAAGAAGACACATATCAAAGAATTAAGTGCTCAGAACTTTTTTCAAAATTATTAGATGAAACTGGTTCATATAAGGAACTTATTGAGAAACTGTGTTTTCATTTGAGTGAGAATGATTCAAAAATTACTGATGACTATCAGGTTTTTTTGCCTAAAATGATTGATTTCAAAGGAAAACATGCCAGAAAGATTAGCTGTGAGATAAACGGTGAAAAGCATAGGATACAGATGTTTGTGTGCCCTACAGAAATAGAAGAAGGCGAATATATAATAGTATTGTCTGATTTGGATCAATCTGAAAATGAGAGAGAAATCATTACAGAAAACAAGGTAAAAACTATACAGGAAACATATCTTTTTTCAATGTATATAGATCTGAATAATGATAAGACAAGTGGTATAAATGTTACAGAGATTTCTAATGATGATTTACATTACGAAATTAAATATTCAGAGTGGCGAAATACCATTGTAAATATGATATGGGGTGAGGATCAGGAGACATTTCTTGAGAAGAGTAATCCTGAATATTTAAAGGCCAAACTTAAGCCAGGAAAGAATTTGTCATTTGATTGTCAAATGAAGAATCTTGAGGGCCAATTCATATGGGTTCGACTTATATTTGGACGTATAGATACTACTAGTGAACATGATTATAGATTTGTATTTATGGTTCAGAATATACATGAAGATTCAATGCGACTTTTTAAAGAACTTAAAAAGTTTGAAAATCTTGCATCATTTGATCCTCTTACAGAGGTATTCAATCATGGAAGAATAGAGACAGAACTTAATAATGCAATTGTCGAATTAAATGGTTGTGACGGACAAAGCTCACTTATGATGCTTGATATTGACTATTTCAAGAAAGTTAATGATACGTATGGACACGCAGTTGGTGATGAGACACTAAAGGCATTTACAAGATGTGTTAAAGAGGCTGTTGCATCATATGATATCAGAATCGGTAGATGGGGCGGCGAAGAGTTTGTCTTTGTATGCTATGGCTATGATAGTAATTCAATACAAGAGATTGCTGAGAATATAAGAACTTCTGTAGAAAGTAGAATATTTGATACTATTGGTCATATAACATGTAGTATAGGTATTACTTGCATAGGTGAGAATGATACAGCAGATTCTGCATTTAAGCGTCTTGATGAAGCACTTTATGATGCTAAAACAAGTGGTAGAAATTGTATTAAAGTAAAGATGTAACTATATTGTGTTGATACTAAAAATATAAATCTATAAGTGAACAGGTATATCCATACAAATAGGATTATTTTGAGAATATGGGCTAAATTCTAATATTATGGACTGAAATGGGAGAATTATACATGAGCGGATATATGACTTTTTGGTCAAAAGAACATATTAGGGATATGAAAAAAGCAGGTGATATAGGACCATTAACTGTTATTTATGGTGGACGTCATTCGAAAGAACCTTCTTTGAAAAAAATTAAAGTCGGGGATGTTATTTTCCCAGTTTCTTTGGAAAATAATAAGCTGATAGTTATGGCAAGACTTCAAGTTGAGAGACTTGAAGATGCTTTTGAATATCAACTACGAGAAATTGGTTATCCTTGTGGAGCGATTATTCCTGAAGGAACACTTGTAATATCAGATGGACCATTTACCGAAAAAGAAGGTCGATTTGTTGAATTTAGTAACGGTTGTGGTTATATGTCTTATTCCAGATAATATAACTCAAAAAATTGATATGAATACACTTACACATAGAGAATGTGCATATCATAAATTTCCGATAACGTGTTGCTCTGAAATTGCTGCAATTGGAAGAGGAACAACAATTAAGGGTAGAGCTATACCAGATGATAAGATTCCAATGTTACTATTTGGAAATACCAAGTCGACTTTAAAGGGACTTGGGTTAGGAAAAAGCGGTAAAATATCATCAATATCTTTGGCAGGATATTTGAGAAAAATGAGTCCTGAGACTTTTGAAATATTTGAAGAATTATTTGATGATTCTGAAAAGTGATATTATTTTGATCATATCGTTTAGTGGGGGATATATGGAAAAGTGGGAAATAGAAGTTAAAGAGCATTGGAATAAGATATCTGATTCTGAATGGTATCAGTCACTAAGAACAGATGATAGACTTAGTGAGCTATATAATAATCCAGAAACTGCTTTTCATCCGGAAATGTTATCTTTGATGAAAAAATATATTGGAAATTTCACTGGAAAGAGAATTTTATTGCCATCAAGCGGGGATAATCACGCAGCTTTTGCTTTTGCGTTAATGGGAGCCAAGGTTACTTCAGCTGATATTAGTGAAAGACAATTAGAAAATGCAAAGAGCATTTCAGATAGTTGGGGATTGAATATAGAGTATGTTTGCGATAATACTATGTATTTGTCAAAAATAGATGCTGCAGCCTATGATCTTGTTTACACATCGAATGGTACTTTGACATGGATTGGTGACTTGAATGAAATGTATAGAAACATATCAAGAGTGCTAAGAGATGGTGGATACTCAGCTATGTATGATATGCATCCATTTACTAGACCCTTTACAATGGAAGCGTGGAAAGAGCCTACCGTTAGAAAATCTTATCACGATGTTTTTCCTGATTTGCATTGGAAAGTGCAAGACATTATTAATTCAAATGTATCAGCAGGGTTAAATATTATAGAGATGGCTGAAATGTCAGCATTAGATGCATCGTTTTGGTACACATATGATGAGTTGAAATCATTAAAATCGGAAGTGCATGCAACAATAAATGATTGGAAGTGCAATCCTATGGCAGCAATTCCGGCATGGATAGGAATTGTATCTCAAAAATAATTGCTATAGACGATTATTTTGAGATTGCAGGCTTGTGCTTTGGAGGTTAAATATGTTGTTTAGATTTTAATGTTATGTGTTATTCATTATATTAAAGTATCGGAGGATAACACAATGAAAAAATATGAAAGTGAACATTATATTTTCAATTATGAAGAGGATACATATTTAGAAGAAAATATTGATATGATCGTGTCCTATCAGGAACATTGTTTTGCGTATATTACCAGTGTTTTAGATATGAAACCGGATTTTAAAATCAGGTACTTTTTATATGCTTCCAATAAATCGGTAGGAAAGGCATACTGTGAGCATTACGGCAAAGAATACCAGGAAGGATTTACAATTAATGGCTTTGCGGATGAACCCAAAGGTGAAATCCATGCTGTATTTAATGAAGAGATAAAATGCTGGGGACCTCATGAAGATACTCATGTGATAAGTATGCAGGGAGAATGCAGTGAATATGGTGCAATCTTTGAAGGACTTGCCATGTATTTCGACCGTATGTGGTGGGGAATCAGTAACCTGGAATGGACAGCATATTTATGGGATACTGGTAAGTTTGTTTCAATCGAAATCCTTATGAATAATGAAAAGTTTTATGAACTGCACGATATCTATAGATACCCTGTTGTAGGAGCCTTTACTGAGTGGCTTATTTCTACTTATGGTATAGAAAAGTATGTTGAGTTTTTCAAACATAAGGATTCTTTTACAGCCATGAAGGAAGTATATCATAAATCTGTAAGAGAAATTTCAGATGAGTTTGAGGACTATGTATGTTTATTTTTTTGTATGGATTCCGTGCTATATGATAGAATGAAGGAATTGCTTGAAGGAATAAAATTATAAATATCAGCCCCCTCGCTAGCCTGAATTATCGGAATAATATTTTCATGCTAAGGAAGATTGAAATGAATTATATTTCGCAAAAATAAAGGATTACTATGAAATAAGGACTTCGGTTCTATAATGGTTCTAAAAATTTTAAAAGCAATGATAATTTGGCGAAATATTGGAAATAGGAGATTGAAAACCATAGGAAAATAAGTAGAAAATCATAAATAACGAAAAGATAAAATCGTGAAGGTGGACGTACTGTTGGATCAGGCCGTGTTGCTACTATTATCGAGTAATTTACGCGTAAGCAACGAGATAAGCGCGTGAAAGCGCGTAATAAACAGCCACTGCAAGCTTGCTTGTAAGTGGCTGTTTTTGCGTGCTTGCGGGCATTTAGCGAATGCCCGCGACCGAGAAAATGCGTAAGCGCTCAATAAAATAGTGCCTACCAAATAAATTGAGGATGGCGTATAATACCATCCCCAACAATAGTTACTTACATTGTTCCTGTACTTCCGATGACCATGGCATCAAATCATCCAGT
>Ga0129312_1001008_pt1 | contig 18633 bp, 25 predicted proteins | sample O827metagenome_FD_94434 | JGI IMG/M metagenome (GOLD analysis project Ga0129312, IMG submission 94434) | Orangutan group fecal microbial communities from Wisconsin, USA - O827 metagenome | ecosystem: Host-associated > Mammals > Digestive system > Large intestine > Fecal | place: USA: Wisconsin... | reverse complement strand
TCTACAGCTTCTGCCATTCTTTGTACCCTCAAAGCATGTGCGTACATGATGGGATTGGTTTTTCTTAAATAATCCATTTCCTTCTGCGAAAGCTTTTTCCCCGACTGAAGCTTGGCAGTTATCCGGGCATCCATCCTTGAGCGGTCTTCTTCAGACATCTTTTCTACGTCATTTCCGCTTTCTAAGATATACTGAGCCAGTTCTTTTGTTGTCGTAATCTTTTTAGGCTCTTCCTTTTTTAGATTCATGCAAATATTCATAAGGCTTCTCCAAATATATGTAATACGATGTTTATCCTCAAAAGAAAAAGCGCATTTTTCAACGAAATTCAATCCATTGAAAAACACGCTTCCATCGCTACTTGTTATATCGGCAGATTATATAGTTTCCTTAACCCTGTTTATTTGTGTTCAAGCACAAGTACATCATCCAAAGTAAGATGTTTATACAAAGTAAGAAAGATATTGTAACCAGTCATACTATGAGTACGATTATCTAAGCGATATCTCCACACATTGGATCTTGGTTGTACTGATTTAATTGTTCCCTGGAAGGATACCTTCCTCTGTTCCTGCTCACGCATATCAGCTCCATCCCTTCCAAACCTCAGGTTGATATCCCATGGTAGACTGCTTTCCATTTCTAACAATCGGAGTTTTAATCACAGAAGGATTCTCCAAAATCTTCTCTAATTTATCCTCATCTGCAATATACTTAATAAGCGCAAGAGTATCTTGATCCTTTCCATCCCAATTAATCATGTTCTCTATTCCGCCATTAGCCTGAGCAACTGATGTAAACTCACCCTTACTCATTCCTTTTTCTTTCATATCTATAAACTGATACTTAATGCCGCGCTCCTTGAAAAAACGCTCAGCTTTCTTCGTATCATTGCACTTCTTCGTGCCAAAGATTTGTATATTCATTTCAGCACCTTCCTTATCTGCTTATCAGTAGCAATCGGATAAATCTCATGCATATGCCCTACAATTCTTTCCCAGGATACTTTAGGATCTTCCTTATACGAAGCAGTCACTGTATCATATCCCCATAAATGCTCCGGAGCACAATATGCCGCTACATTCCAGCCATACTCCTGCCCCTTTTTATTCTTGCGTTTTCTAAAATCAGAATTGCAAAGATATAGCTGCATCATTAGAGTGGTGACAGCTCCATCGAAACCTTTCTCTCCATCTTTTCCAAATCCAGCCATTACCTTCAGCTGATTGGAAAGAATTTCTGAATCTACCTTATCCTCTATAAAATTATCCATTATCTTTTTGTGTTTCCGCGGTGCCTTACAATCCTCATAGAGAGCATCGAAGTCATAACCATCCCTACGGTAATTTGCAAATACCGGCAACCATTCCACCGAAATAAATCCAGCCTTCTTGTTAAAAAATTTGCCATATGCTACCTTACCGCTTCTAGCGATAATTTCTCGCCACATCCACGGATCCACTTTTGGATCTTCGCACCACCAATACTCAGGAACTGTCCGCTCCTCAAGTGAAAATCCCGGAATTTCATTCTTAAAAAGCGGCAGGAATCCTACTTTATTGATATATTCAATTGCTTCGTCTACTGTATGAATACACTCCGGATCATCCCAGTCTACACCATACATTATCCATGTACCACTTTCGTTACCCATATCATCAGCTCCTAATTTACCGGAGTTCCAACCTCGATAAGATTTCCATCCGGATCATAAAACCGGACAACCTTCTGTCCCCATGAATGCTCCATCAACTCATTAACATACTCTATTTCAAAGTCCGATCCTTCCAACTTTTTAACAAAACCTTCTATGTCAGGTTCCTCAAAATAAAGCTCTGTCATATTATTCTTTGGAATCAACTCCTTGTCCAAGAACCGCTGCCATATCTTTGCATCCTGCAGTACCAATCCCTCAGACATAATCACATTGCCGTCCTGATCTAGGATTACCTGCAAACCAAATATTTCTTTATAAAATCTGATTGCTCTATCCATATCATTAACAGCAATCAGAACATTTCTAAGTCGCATATTATCAACCTCTATTCCAAACCTCATATCCCTGTCTTCTGGCAGAATCATACACCGGCTGCATATTCTTCTGCAGGATATTAAAAAACTCTTCTTCACTATTGCCCTTACGATATAATTCCTGTCCTGCCCAGATGGAATGCAGATTATCCCTATAGCAAGACTCATATAGTTTCCTGATACCCTTCTTCTCATGAATCAGCTGATACATAATAAACTGATTCTTAGCAAACCGGATAAAGAACGGTTCCCACTTAGGAAGCCGGTTGCTCTTAGATGAATTCAGAGAAGAATCCATTGGCATCAGATTCCACAGCTCATCATTCATGACAAATGACCATGGAATAAAATGGTCTATATCATATTGTTTTGAAATGACCGGCTCATCTGTGAACACATCCCTAATCTCACTAACATCCAAAATACCTTCCCAGAGTTTTCGAACGTTATTTAACTTACGCATCTTCTCATCCATTGGAGCCAGCTTGTAAATCAATCCAGGAACTTCAGGATTATTGTTCTGCAACCATTTCACCTTCTCATACTGTATCCACCCCAAAATCGATACCGTCTGATCCTGAATCATTTCTACCCATGCGTCCTGGAAATAAACCTTTTTCTTAAGCTTACTTTCCTCACCCAGCGTATATGGCAATAAAACAGTATCACGATTTATTCTCTCTATGTATGCAGTCATTCTGCGAATACTTCCCCAGTCTGCCGTCTCACTACTTTTATTAAAGAATCCTGCCAGCGCTCTATATGGGACCATGTTAGTAAGCTGTTCTTTATAAGCCTTTAACTCAGAATTATGCTCAGCAATTGCGTTCCTTATTTCAACCTTAGACGCATTCGCCGGCAAATCTGAAAGTTCAGCAAGAAGCAATACCGCTCTTTCCAGACCGTCTCTTACCTGACCATCCAATTGCATTCCACTTAAATGGACATGGAATTCTCTTACCGAGTACCAGGCATTACAAATCATCTCGTCAATAATTGCATCAAAGGTTGTTTCCCTTATGCCCTCGGATATCAGCTGTACAATTGCTTCCAGCCAATAAAACTTATAGCAGTAAGAAGGATCCTTCATCATCAGAGAAAACGACTCAATATCCAGCGTATTATAATATTTTCCATCAATCGTTAATGAATATCCGACTTTCGCAAAATCAGATTCAGCCACTTTTCCTCACCCCTTCCGGGTCTTACATCACCTGTAATCCAGTATTCTTCTATCTGCAGTTCGGGCACTCTCTGGAGGTACTCTTCAAACGTTTCAATCGTAAAATCCGTAAAGTATCTGCCATTACGTTCTCCCTCATAATTACCATACTTGAAGGAAGTATAAATCACACCACTATCCTTTAAAGCAACTGCCATCTTCTTTAATACGTCAGATAAAGCCGCTTTAGATAAATGCAATATAGACGAACACGCCCAAATACCTTCATACTTCTGTACATCAGCAAGTTCCTCAAATAGCATGCATTTAACATCTATCCCGGTATAATCGCCGGCAATTTTGCAAAGTTCTTCTGAACCATCTGTGGCATCCACCTGACAACCATTCTCAAGAAAATACTTTGCATCACGTCCGGAACCACATCCAAAATCCAAAATATATGCGCCTGCTGACAGCTTTGACAGAAATCTATCCTGCGTCTGCTTAAAATCCACAGAGAGAGTTCCCTGAACAAACTGATTTGCATTTTTGTTGTAGTATTTCAATGTATTGTCCATAGAACCTTCTTTCTCATAGTTGTCAGGATTATACCCAACCCTTTTTCTTAAATTCTTCAATCATAGTAAGCTGTTTTGCAGATGACGCAGCGGATATCTACTGACACTACAGGATCGGGTATATACTACTCAATCCAATTTGCATAACCGCAAAAAATATTCCCGCAATTTTTCACTTTCACCCTCATTCATTTGATATGCTTTTTTTCCATCGTTTAACAAAATCTGATTTCCATAAATCGTATAGTACTCTAACCTCTCTCCAGTATAATAGACCCTTATATAAATGGTAATATTTGAATCTTCTCCTCCGCCATTAACTATTCTTTTCGCCTTAATTTCACTCATTTCATTACAAAAATCCTGCATTAAATCTTTTTCCGTAATTTCCGACTTGTATAATGACATATTATTATTTTCTATAATTTCCAACGATATTTCTATTTTTTCTACAGAAGCTACATCATTTATTTTTATTGGTTTGAAATTAATGTTTTGCCAAAACAGTAATAATAAAAATGCCATTACAAATATAGCAAATATTATATATACGATATTACGCAGTATTTTGATTATCATAAACAAATTTCCTTTCATTTACTCAAATACTCGTTTTAATAGTTCAATAACTTCCTCTTTTTTACAGTTACATTTTTCCACTTTTCATCTATAGCAACAAAAATGAGTCGTTGTATCAAATATGAAATCAGATGCACTGGCGCAATCTCTCTATCATTCAGTTGTTGTATCAATCAGCTCAATCAGGCAAGCAAGCTATTTGCATCTAATAGAAATTCTTTCACTCCCATCATCAAATAACCATTTTCATCATAACGGGGTTTCATACTCTTCTCAACAATAATAATCTTTTTGAAAGAATCCATAGTGCGTTCAAATGACATTGTTTCCTGCTCATACTTTTCTCTGTTTGGAATTGCATAAGCCGACTGAATATAATATTTCTTACTTCCCAGAGTGGCTATAAAATCAATCTCTCTCTGCACACGCACTTCTTTTCCGTCAGCATCTCTTTCCCTTGATTCCACAGTTCCAACATCTACCTGATACCCTCGAAACCTTAATTCATTATAGATGATGTTCTCCATAATATGGGTTTCTTCAATCTGCCTGAAAGCTAAACGTGCATTTCTAAGACCTATATCCTCAAAGTATATTTTATACGGTGTACCAATATATTTTCTTCCCTTTACATTATATCTTTTTACACGAGTGAGAATAAAAGCCTCTTCCGCATAGCCAATATACTTATCAACCGTTTTATCGCATATAGTCGTTCCATGAACAGAATTCATTGTACTGGCTATTTTCCTTGGATTAGTTAGTGTAGAAATTCCCGATGCAATTACATCCATCACCTCACCGAGTGCAGCATCATCCTGTACAGAATATCTAAGAATAATATCTCTAAGATATACATTCTTCATCTGTGAAATCAAATAGGTTGTCTTCTGTTCTTCAGTTGTCATGAGTGCAACTGCCGGAAGTCCACCATACACAGAATACTCATCATAAGCTTCACCTTTTTCGCCCTGCTTAAATGCATAATATTCCGAAAAGGATAAAGGAAGGACATGGATCTCATCTCCTCTACCCTCAAATTCCGTCAATATATCCTTTGATAAAAACTTGGAATTACTACCTGTAACATAAACATCCACATTACTATTCCGAAGGAACCCATTCAACACCGACTCAAATGCCCCTAACTTCTGCACTTCATCCAATAAAAGATAATGCATTTCATCCCCTTTTATCTGTGGCATTAACCAGTTAAGAAACTTGGAAGGATCTACTTTTCTATCTTCTTTTTTATTGTCGAGAATAATAGGATCTTCTCCTATTTTTATTAAATCCTGTGCTGTATCAAAGGCAAATTTAATAATATGATCCTCTGCTATATTTTCACTTTTCAAATGATTATAAAACAATGTATTTAACAGATATGATTTTCCACATCTTCGTATTCCGGTTATTACTTTAATAAATCCATTGTGCTTTCTAACAATAAGTCGCTCTAGGTATACATCTCTATTTATTTCCATAGCAACCTCCATTTAATTTTTTTGCCGTAAATGGCACTTTTATTAATTATAATATAACCGGCTTGAAAAAACTATGCAACCTTTCCATTTAATTTTTTTGCCGCAAACGGCACTTTTATTAAATGAGTTCTTTTTATCATTCCTATTATTGATATTCCCATTTCTCCCACATCCGTATGTCGCTGGCAATATTCCCAGTCCATAAATTGGGATCATCAATCCCCGGTATTCTATTTTAGTTTTCCCTATCTCAAATATATCATCCTTCACAAAAACCTGTCTTACATCTGATCTATAGCAAGTAATATAGATGCATGAAGATTCTTACCTTCCTTTATCTCCAATATTTCTTATATGCTTCCATAACCGTCCTCTGTATTTCATCTCGAAAATATTTTGGAGCAATCACCTCACACTGACCGCCATGAGCTAAGCATTGTATTTTTGTCATTTTTAATTAAGAATGTTGCAGATTGGAGAAACAAAATAATAACTATATCAAAGAAATATATATAAAAAATAGGACTTCCTCATTTTTACATCAGAAAGTCCTATCTCTTTAACGTGTCTTCTTTATTCTAATATAACTTCGCTCCCGCCGGAATATGCTCATCCACCATAACAAGATGAAGCTCTTCCTCATCTGAATCCTTCAGATTATTAACGGCTGAAAGCAGCATACCACAGGATTCAATACCCATCATGGCTCTCGGAGGAAGATTTGTGATAGCAATCAAAGTCTTTCCAACCAGCTCTTCCGGCTCATAATAAGCATGAATACCACTTAAGATCGTACGATCTACACCGGTTCCGTCATCCAACGTAAACTGTAAAAGCTTTTTGGACTTCGGTACTGCAACACATTCCTTAACCTTTACTGCTCTAAAATCAGACTTTGAAAATGTATCAAAATCAACTGTCTCTTCAAACAAAGGCTCAATCTTAACATTTGAAAAATCAATTTTTTCTGCAGGCTTGTTATCCTGTACGGAAGCCGTTGCCTGTGCAGTATTATTGGCTTCATTCTTGGCAGCGCCCTGTGACTTCATCGTCGGGAACAACTTTGGCTCTTTTTCTTACTCTTGCAAATCCTTGCAAACCCTTATTTTTCGGGCATCTGAGCCTTTTACACTCTTTCATACTCTTTGCTAATTTATTGCCAAAAAGTAGTCAAAAAGTAGTCTTCCCACCTGAAAAGTAGTCAACGAGATACGTGATGTATTGTTGTTTCTGACACAATAATACTTTCGGATTATACTATATTGAAAAGAAAACCTCAAGAGGACTCTTTTCTAAAATACATCCATGTTCTTTGCTAAATTTTCGATTGCTGTTTTGGTTACTTCGTCATTTACCTCTGCGTAAATATTCATCGTAGTAGATACATCGGCGTGACCCATAACCTCTTGAATTACTTTAATGTTTGTTTCATTTTCGCAAAATCTCGAAGCAAACGTGTGTCTAAAAATGTGGCATGAGAATTTGGGAATAATTACCGGTTCTCTCTTCTCTTTTTTTGCCGCCACTTCTTCCTCTGCATTGTGAGCATCTACAATTCTTTTGATAGCACGGTTAATTGCTGCCGGATTGTGAGGACTTCCAAAGCGATTTGTGAAAATAAAGTTGGTCATCCCATCTATAGTCTCAACACAAAACCCTTCTTCTTTCTGTCTGTCATATTCATCTTTTAAAACTTCATATACCGGCTGCATCATTGGTATCAATCTAATACCCGCCTCTGTCTTAGGTAAGGAAACCCGAAGCTCACTTCTGTATGAATCATCTGCCCTCTTATAATAGGTAAGACTATGATTGATGTTAATCACACGCTTTTCTAAATCAACATCGTCCCATCGAATACCAATAGCTTCACCAATTCGACATCCTGTACCAAGCAGGAATGCAAATAACGGATACCAATGATAAAAGAACGGATTCTTTGCTACATAGTCCATGAAGGCTCTCTGCTGTTCTACGGTCAATGCCCTTCGTGTTTTACGACTACCACCATTTCTCTTCTTAATTTCACAATATGCTCCATCAACCGGATTCTTCCTAATAATATCATCACGCACCGCAAGTTGAAATGTAGGTCTAAGGATTGTATTTATAGTTTCCAAAGTATTGATAGCCATTCCCTGATTAGTTACCAAATTATTATAGAAATACAATATCTCTGAATACTTGACATCCTTAATCTTTCTCTTACCTAATGTGTCTCGGATAAAATGGTTCCACATATAAGTGTAATTACTATAGGTGGTACTCCTCAACTCTGATTTTGTAGCAATGTATCTGTCAAACAGAAAGTTCACATCAGCCTTACCAGCGATATAGAAGTTAATTCCGTCCAACTGATCCTTGACGAGCGTTTCCTCTTTCTGACGAAGAGTTGTCAGTGACTTTGCATATATTGTTCGTTTCTTACCTAAAGCATCATGGTACACATATGAATACCTGCCATCAGTTTTCCTGTAGTTCTCACCCTTTCTTAAAACTCTTCCTTTGCCATCTTTTCTACAAGCCATCTTTTCCTCCTTTCCGGAGAAAAGAGCCTGCACTACTTTTGAGTATCCTTGATTTGCATCTCAACACCCAATCGTATGATATGCGATATGGATAAGTTGCGAGACTGTGCATACTCTAGTAAAGCCTGGTATTCTTCCTCTCTAAACTTGACCGTAACAATATGGTCTATCGGTTTCTCAACCTTAGGGCGACCCATCTTTGCCATGTTGCACCTCCTCACCTCTTATCCTCATTATACTTTTGGTATTACCAAAAGTCAAGTATTTTCATGCAGGTTTCTCCGTTTTTCTTCAAATCTATTTGTAGAAATCTTCCTCTACAATATGAAAAGTCTCCAAATACTCATCAATGATATCCAAATTGACTAAAACAAGCTGATTTACCTTATAACAAGCCTTAGCATCCTTTGCCAGCTGCATAAACTTAGACACGCTCATTGAATACATCTCGGCACCTTCGGGATATCTGACAAATCTCTTATTATTAGTGCTCTTAGTTCTCTGATCCATCACTTAATTCCTCCATTACCATATTTCTTGCAGTGCGAATAAGATTAAGTTGTCTAATCAGTGCCCTGTCAATCTGTTCCATTACTTCCGCTTCAACCGGAATATACCCTGTTTTCCCTCTTATCGCCATCTTTGACACGGTCTGAATATCCTCCGGAAGAAAATCTGAAATTGCTTTCAAACGATATCCTCTCACATCATTGGGCTTTATCTGCACATGCACAGGAATATCCTTTAATTTACTACTCAAAGGGCATACTGTAACCATTGGGGCACCTTCATGGTTGCTTGCATCACAGCTCACAATCACACAAGGTCTGATTCCACCCTGTACGCCCGCAGGCTTATGCCCAAAATCAGCATACACAACATCGCCACGCTTATATTTTCCATAGTTTTTTCTCTTTTCCATCACTTTTCCTCCATCACAATATTCATTCCAAGATTACCTTCGTCCACCGTAATAAACTGACCGCCTGCAGCCTTAACCATTCCTATTTTGCTATACGCATCTTCTATATCAGAACTCACATATTTCATTCCGGCTACAATCACACCCTGAACTCTTTTCTTTCCTATTAATAAGGCAATCTGTTTGAAGTTTCTAAATACATCATTCATACAAAAGCCATGTCTTCTCATGACACCTACAACTTTAATGTTATGAGCCTTTGCATATTCTTTTATATACTTGAGCTGCTTATCTTCCAATCTGTCCACCACATTCAAATCAGCTTCAACAGATAAATAGGCAATACACTCATATCTGGGTTCTATTCTCTTCGCCATAATTTTGCCCTCCTATGCTATCATCGATGCTGCATTATCCAACATATACAGGAAAGTCTCCTTAAAATATGCTTTTTGTTTATCCGGCAACAAATCCAATCTTGAGTCAATAGAATCTTCCTTATTATATGTTGCTTTAATATCAAGCACAGTGTTGGCATCAACCTCATAAGCATTCATGAAAAGGAACAATGATTTCATACTCAAGTTACGTCCACCCTGTTCAATCTGATTCAGACTCGATGTACTCAAACCGGTCAAGTTGCTGGCTTGTAAAATACTTAGTCCCCTATCAGTACGAAGCTTCCTAATTGCTGGTCCTACCATATATCCTTCGTATTTCATCAATAGCCACCTTCTCTCTTTGCTCTAGCAAGAGCCTCTATTGCCTCTTCCTCTGTAGGATAATTACCATAGAAATTTTCATACTGGTCATAAACATTCACACCATCGTAATCTATGGCAAGGTACATTTTGTATTCCGGCAGGTAGAGAAGATTCTCTACCTCGCCATTATGAAAGCCATTCAACATCCTGCACCTCCGTCCCAAGGCTCGGATGCTTCTTTCATTTCTTTATCAGCTTCTACACTCACAACATAAATCTGCACCTTATTGTCATTCGCAAACTGCATGAACGAAACCAGATCTTCCATGTCTTCTGAAATGTCATCAAAGCTTCTAATAAAAAGATGATTGATAATAGACATTTCCATCGCCCTATAAATATCATCAAGCTGAGGTCTGTCAATATCTCTGCTACCGCCTCTATCCACATCCACGCATAAGATTTCGCAGCCCTCCTCGTCTCCGGCTGCAATCAACCTCTCACAGAAATCCATCACCTTATGCTCTGCTTTTCTGGATTTGATGAATCCTACTGCCAAGTTACCATTTTCATGTTTCATGAAATTGTTATAGTTCTTCATTTTTGTATCACCTTTCCTAATTGAAATTTAGTGATACAAGCGCCTGTATCCTTTCTCAAACAGCGTCCTGTTTGATATGTATAAATGATAACTCATTTGAAATATTCCATCTCACGCTCAGAAGCCTATCTTTTTGGCTCCACTAGTCCTCTGAGGACTAATTTGCAATACTCTGATACAATTGCTCGATTAAATTAACCTGCATCTGGGACATAACAGGCATCTGTATTTTTCCAAAAAGGAGATAATCGGCAGAGCAATTTAATAGCTGTGCAATCACAAAAAAATGTTCTAATGAGCATTTTGCCTTACCTGTCTCTATACGTGATACCTGATTCGCACTAATTCCAAGATAAGCGCCTAATGTTGCACCTGACATCCCACACTTCATTCGTTGCTCTTGTATACGCATACCAATATTCAATCTCTGATTATCATCTAGATGCATGACGTCATTTTCTAAATTCACTCTGCCACCTCCTTTCTTCTTTTTGACAAAACAAAAACGCCTAACAAAAATACACTTGCAACTTGCATTACAAACATATTCTCGTCAGGCGTTGGTAGCTATAGTATCCTATGCTCCGATTTGCTCAGTACGATTTGTTCTTTTATCATTGCTAGCTTTACCATCATGGAGGGAAACTACCACAACAGCTTTGCATATCGGACATTTTATTGAAACGATGCCCTTTGATCCTCGCAACAAATCAAACAATCGCTTGTTCTTGCAGCAAGGACAGGCAACATGTATGTACTCATCTTCCACACTTTGCACCTCCTAGTTTCTGCGTAAGACAACTGTCGTAATTTTACCTGCTAAGGTAGCGCAATCTTATTACAGAACATATGTCTGTTTTTTTCAAGTGTTATTTTTTTATTTGCCCAATCTTTATAATAGGTAATTAAAACTATTTGACTTCTATTTTCCTTCACTTTAACTTTCACTTTACATCTGAACATAAATAATCAATTCTTTCTCCATGCAATAACCTCCAATAAAAAACACCTATGATCCATAGCAAATACTAGGATCACAGGTGTAATCGGTATTACCTAAATCAATCCAAGCAACTACTATGCTTAGATTATATTCGATAAACATTGATACGTCTGTTCAGTTTCTTGTACTAAATTTTCTTTGATTTTTGAAAAATATTCATCTACATACTCCATCAGAGCTTGTTCACCATATATTTTCTCTAATATACTTTCCTTTACTTCTTTCTCAACCTCATCCTCTCCTTTAATAACATTCGCAAGATTGTTGCACAACTGGAATTTTGTTTCTGAATCATACGCTTTATATTCCAGCAAAATATTTAATAGTTCTACAAATTTATCCGTAGCCTCTTCAATATCGTCATTCACCATACTACACAGTGCAATATTATCCATGACATCAACCATAAGATAAAAATCTTCAAGGATGTGTTTTTCTGCTAACTTATAGTTTTCTTTTGCCCCTTGCACATTCCCCTCTTGTATAAGGATATTAGCGTATCCTAAATAAGCTTCTGCTAATTTCCTAAAGTCATCGTCTGTTAATCCTGCCCAGATGCTAATACATTTTTCATACATTCGTTTTGCTTCATCATAGTATTCCATTTCAGCTAAGCAGATGGCGTAGTTAAACTGAAAGTCAGCTAAATCTACAACATAATCCGAACTCATTGCTTCTGCTGTTTGTATAATTTCTTCAAATATATCAAGAGCCCTTTCTTGCTTATTTGTCTCAAAGAAAATCAAAGCCTTTGTATTCAAGCTTCTTAATCTTGTTATACTGTGTTCTGCAAACAATTCATATTCAATAGCATATGCTTTCTCGTTATATTTGTACGCCTTGTCATATACTCCCAAGACATACCAGAAAAATGCATAATCATGATACACAACTGCTGTATCTGCATGATGTTTACCTAAATTTTTTTCTCTAAATTTAACAACCTTTTCAAAACATGAAACCGCCTCTTCAACATATGTTGTACCAAAGCCACTATGCATCAATTCTGTACAAACAGAAGCCAGAGAACTATAACATATCATCAAATCCGCATCTTCTTCATTATCTCCATGAAGTTCTATTGCTTTTTTCAGATAATCATATGCCTCCGAAAATGCACCACTATCAATAAGCATCCTTCCCATATTCGCATACGCAGTTGATTTATCACGATCAGAATACTTAAAATCTGATGACTCGGATTCATCAATGCATTGCTGCAAATATTCTCTTGATTTTTTATACTCGCCTTTCACTTGATACAGAATAGCATACTGATATTTAAGTATATCCCGTTCTTTCGGAGACGCATCATTCTCATCAAACAGTGTTTCTATTTCTTGCATTAAATTTTCTGCTTGTCCTGCCATATCAAACTGCAAAAGCAAATCTACTTTATTACGATAGCTGTATGCAAGATCATTATAATCAAACTCTTGACCCTTGGACTGAATACTTATTACCAAATCAATCAGTTGGGCACAAAGTCTGTAATGACTACAAGCAAAGCACACATGAAACAGATTCATCAAGAAGTTTACATCTCTTTCATCTGCCCAATGATTTTCCATAATATCTGCTACCGACCAAGAAAAAGGAATCAGATATGTCTTCTCATATTCTTTTCCACTGATTCTCTCATAATCCAATTCTTCCGTAAGAATATCAACAAAAGTTCTCGATAAATTATACAATTTATTCTTCTGCTGTTCTCTCACAGATGCAGCAATAACAGAATGCATCCAATATATATGCTTTTTATCAATGGTGACTTCCTCTAACAGACCCATTTTGAACAGCTTCATTAAATCGCTATTCTTTTTTATTCCAAACCATCTTTTTGCTTTCACAAAATCAAATTTCAGATTAGGAATAAGGGAAATATATGTTAATAAAGCCTGTTCCCTTTCACCTATATTAAGTAAAGAGAACAGAATGCATACCTGGGTAATTATAGTTGCATCCTCTGTTAATCTCTCGTGTTCAACAGATATATCCTCTTCACTAAGCTTGAATCCCTTATCTTTCAGTCTGTTATATAATTCTCTTAATCCCAGTTCTTCCAATGATGCTACCTTAGCAAGCATTACTATTACAATTGTAAGCTTTGCTGACAATTCAATTACATCATTCAGAATCTCATTATCTCTTTCATCAAATTCGTAATATGTATAAAACAGTTCCCTACAGTATTCTATAGAAAGTGGCTCTAATAACAGGGTATTACTAATTCCCTTAAGATCTCGTCTTCTGCTTGTAACAAGAATCAATGATGATAATGAACCCAATTTTTCGAGATATTCATCATCGCTCTTCTCAATGTTATCAATAACAATCAAAAGTCTCTTTCCGTATCTATCAGACAGAGCCTGAACTTTCATCCACACCTCATCTAATTCACACTGAAGATGCAATGCCTGTTTTAATGAAAATCTTAAATCCTCATTATTATAATGAACCCATGCAACCGCATCTATTTCACATTCTTGCACTTCTGTTTCACATAGTTGTTTCAAAAACAGTTTCACTAATTCTGTTTTTCCTAATCCTCCTACACCAGAAACAATCAAATTCTTTTTTTCTTTTAATAACAATGTATCCAGCGTCTTTATGTCATCATCTCTACCAATAATACTTTCACTTAGTGCTGTTGGGACCTCGGTTATATACCTAGGATATCTTAACGGGGGTGCATCCTCGTCCATTCTCATAAATCTTACATCCAGGAAATCTTTTTTCCCTTTTTCATATGCGTAATCCAAATAATCATTACAAATAAGAATACTTGCCACAAGTCTTGATGCCTCATATGAACCGTCATACGAAGCTCCCATAATCCTATTTTTATATGTCATCGGAACAAAATCCTTTTTTTCTATAGTTTTTTTAAGAGCCTCAAATAGATCCTTTTTATCTTTTATCTTCTCATATAAATTATCCTCTATAGATCTCCTTAATTCTTCAAATCCCTCTATTGTATATATTCTCTTGGCTACTTTTCTATGAACTGGTGAATTACCTGAAGTTATCTTTCTTACCATATCATTATACATGTATCCATAATTAATAGCTTCATATGATGTCGCAAATATCAAGCGGTACAGTTCTTCTTTTTGATAAATATTCAAACTATCTGCCACACCCTCATATAACAGGTTAAATGTTTCATAAAAATATTTCTTGACCATAATATCTCCTTTATCCTTCCTGCTACATTATTTTCTAATCTACCAGAACGCTATCAATCTGAATTTTATATCAGTATTTTTCAGGAACTTTTTCTTTACTTACCTCTGACAGTTTTAACAAAAACATTCTACTCTTTATAAATATGAATGCAGAATTTCATACACATCAATTAGCCTCTGCTGATACGCACTTGGTCGTCCTCCAAAATCCGTATATTCATTTGGATCTGTAAAGATAGTAGTTATCTCTGGAACTCTATTCACGCAAAATATTTTATGTACTGTACCTTCTTTCCCCACATGAACTGCCTCAACCTCTTTTGCTGTTACCAGTCTTCCTATAAATTGATCTCCGGTAATATCTATTACAATTCCACCCTCTGTTTCCAACCACACATGATGCCACTGACTATCTTTCCTGCATGTTCCATTTACCTGCCTCGTTTCTATTCCATGTTCCAGCAAATATTGGCTTAACAAATCACAGGTATGCCCGCAACAGTCATTTGGGAAGTTATTAAACGGATATAAATTTCTAAACATATCATCTTCCCATGCCGCATCTAATGCATTTCGAAATTGTCTTGCAATTCTTTCTATCTTTTTCATCCTTAATCTCCAATGTAACAATTTTAGATTTCCACAATATACTCTCTAACTATATCCATTATAAAATCAGCACTTGCGGGTGTATAATTGGGAGATTGCGCCATTACAACAAAGTCAAAATCCCCATTATACTTTACATCTTGAATAGACGGAATAATTAATAGAGGAACCTCTGGCTCTTTTACAGCATTCTTCAAATATGCTTGCTTTTCTTGTTTATCTGCATCATATGAAGGAATTTCCATATCTGGATTACACACAAGCTGTATAGTATTCTCAACCGGTTTGTCCCAAATGAACTTCTCTTCAAAATCTTTCAGTGTCTCCCACACATAATCATTTTTGTTGCCATTGGGATTAGCACAATAGGTTAAACTATTTATCCAGCGAAAGGCAATGGCATACAACAGGTAATCTCCTATTCCAACATCATTCAACTGTCCAAAGCAATCCAAATATTTTGTATGCATACGTCGTTCTTCAACCGGATATTGAAGCAAATCATCTAAAATATATGTCCATGAAAGATAGCCCAAACCTAAATCCGCATGTGAATCTATATGCACAACTTCAAATGGCGTTTCCAAACTATCTTTTGTTATCAACTCCTGCCAAAAGAATAGTGCTTCGTTGTGTCCGGTCACAATTCTTCCCTTGATTTTTCTATCTTTTGAAAGTCCAAGGTTATCTTCCAGAAAACTCCTTATTCGCTGCTCACTCCAAACACAATATCCATACTCATCTTCTGACAGACGTTCTTCTCTGCTTTCCGTAATCCCGATAGCTATATTCTCCATAAAATAGTCCATATCCAAATCAAGAAGTTTCATTTGCATCTCCTGTCTAAGTAGCATCCACTCTCAAATCCGCACTGTTTCCAAAAAGATTCACTTTCTTCTCCAGATGGTTCTAAATTTACTTCTCCATAATAGTCTTGTAAAAACTGAGCAATAATTCTTTTCCCCAGTCCTCTGTCTCGATATGGCTTAAACACCTCGAACAATGCAATCATCATCCTATCTTTGTTCTCATTTAAAAAGTAATAATTGATCAGAGCCACCATTGTTCCATCTTCATCATATACTTTTTCAGTTACATCTATATATTCCTTTTCAAGCAGTGTCCAACCGCTTAGCAACAAATCTTCTCTGCGTTGTATTGCCTGCAACTCTTCATAAGAACATTTTTCAAATATAAACACAGCTTTCTCCTCCTGTTGTATCAAGTTCCTCAAGCTATCAAGTTACTACAACCCATGTACTTCTTCTTGCAACTTTTCAAGAAACTCAAGAATCCCTTCAAACTCCGGTATATTCCCATATATCATATTCCTCATTGCCTGATAGTCTTCTTTCAACGCATCGAGCACATCTTCTTTTGGCATAAGTTCAATACTGCTCAAGGTTGCATTTTCATAATGTGCTCCTTTTGCATAATAGAATTTCTGCTTAAATGCCACATCTTTTTCTAACAACTCTTTTCGTTTAAATGCTCTTTCCTTTACCCATGAATTACCCATATTATACACATCATATAGATGTCTTGCATATCTGGCAGGCAGCGGCTTCCCATCCGGAAAATTTGCAATTTTATGTAATATGGTGAGTTTTTCCCAGAAAGTTCTCTCAACATCAATGGTCAAAACCGATGTATCTTTTTGTGAAAAAATATCCGGATATTTTTCAGCTGCAAATGGAGTTACGATTGTCTCATGAGATGGCATCCATTCTGCTAATGGTCCAATTTCCAATCTTACACAAGAACGTAAATACTCTGCCTCAAATATCTGCGGATAATAAAAATTAACCACCATCTCATCTTCTGTATCAACCGAAATCCATTCTCCCTCCCCCAGTTTTTCTTTTATTTCTACATTCAACTGGGGAATCAATTCCTCTTTATAAAATTTAGCTGCTTCTGAATTGATTTGTTTGTTAAATAAATCCTGCTTAGTTTTTGACCTTTCTTCCCAAGGATTTATCTCATCATTAATGATTTTTCTCCAATCCAGAATCAAATCTATATCTTCAGAAAATCTTTCGATAACATGGTACGATTTAGATAAACTTGTACCACCCTTGAAAACAAATGCATCCTTATACTTACAATCATGAAACAGATGGTCCAGCATAAAACATACCCAAAAGTCTTTTTCGATTACATTTGGTTGCATTCCCATCGAAATTGCAGTAGCTTGGAACAATTCTGTTCTATCCTTTTTCTCTAATTTAGCAACTTCCTTCATTATTCAGCACACACCTTTCTGATTACTGCATATATCCATTCACTTACACCCGTTGCTTCCTCTAACATCTTTTTCTTTTCCGCTTGAGGCAATCTGTTTTTCAAACTCAGTATAATACTGTCATCAATTCGCTCTTTTCCCAATGTCTTTAATGCCTCAATAACCAAAGTTGTTGTCTCAGACATAAATGAAATCTCTCTATTCGCACGATGCTTAAAAGACAGCGTAATATTGTCCCAGGAAAATTTTCTATAAGGTCCATCACTGATATAGGACCAGACAACCGGAACTTGTGTAGATAGTCCCAGTTTATTTAATGCAACATCTCCGCATGGAGCAATGGTCCAACGAAAACTTCTGGCAATAGCATAAGCTATCGCATCAGGATTTGCAGGAATATACTCTTTAAGTAACTTACTATATATTGGCTTTTCATACACTCCGTCCATAATTCTTCGTATAATCTTTTCTTCAACTTGTCTTCCCAAACATTTTCTTACAGTTGTTGTTGTCGCAATATCCGTAAAATCTGATGTAAGAAAAACCGTTCCTGGTTCAGCTAATTCTATTCTCTTCTTTACTTCCGTATAAATGCCACTTGCCATAAAATCACGCTCCTTGTTTTGTCACGATTATTATATAATTTTCGTGACATTATTTCAACTGATTTTTCATAAAACACATTATTAGCATATCGATTTTTATCATTGGCGACTAATTGTAATGCTCTGATACAACTGTTCAATCATATCAACTTGCCCCTGAGATAATATAGGCATTTGTTTCTTTCCAAACAAAAGGTAATCAGAAGAGCAATTTAATATTTGTGAAATCACAAAAAAATGCTTTAAAGAACACTTCGCCTTTCCAGTTTCAATCAAAACATCGTAGATACCACTTCAATGCTATTTCAAAAACGTAGTGGCAATTAATTTACGAATTATGCCTACTCATCGTACATTTTTATCCTTTTGCATTATTATTTCTTTGTTCTTATTA
>Ga0129312_1001006_pt1 | contig 18641 bp, 16 predicted proteins | sample O827metagenome_FD_94434 | JGI IMG/M metagenome (GOLD analysis project Ga0129312, IMG submission 94434) | Orangutan group fecal microbial communities from Wisconsin, USA - O827 metagenome | ecosystem: Host-associated > Mammals > Digestive system > Large intestine > Fecal | place: USA: Wisconsin... | reverse complement strand
TGTTATACCCTTTTTTCCATGTTTTGAGTACAAATTTTTATCTTTTCTGCCTATTATCTCTACACTGTCTACTTTTACCTGAAGTTAATTGTGCAAACCTGCATTTACTTTTGCAATCAACCTAAATCTTATTTAATACCGTTAACAGTTTGTCCGACTGCCTTAAACTGTCCTATATCTACTTAGGATGTTCGCAAGCTGAAATCTCAGACTATATCGGATACACTATTTATTAGTAGAAAATCGCCCTTATAAATTCCTCAGGATCGAATTTCTGAAGATCGTCGGCATGCTCTCCGACTCCTATATACTTGACAGGAATGTCAAACTCATTGGCAATGGCGATAACTATTCCGCCCTTTGCCGAGCCGTCCATCTTGGTAAGTATGATCCCGGTAGGCTCACATACCTGCTTGAATTCTCTTACCTGAGAAAGTGCATTCTGTCCGGTAGTGGCATCAAGTACGAGCAATACTTCCTTCCTCACATCCGGAAGCTTCTTCTCGAATATCCTATTGATCTTTGCCAGCTCATCCATAAGATTCTTCTTGTTATGAAGTCGTCCCGCAGTATCGCAGATAAGTATATCCGCATCTTTACTCTCAAAGGCAGAGACCGCATCATATACGACGGCTGCCGGATCCGAGCCTTCCTCGTGTCCTATAAGATCACAGCCTGTCCTCTCTGCCCAGACCTCAAGCTGCTCTTTCGCACCCGCTCTGAATGTATCTGCAGCGGCAAGTATGACCTTCTTGCCGTTTTCCTTAAAGCTCATGGCAAGCTTGCCTATGGATGTGGTCTTACCGACTCCGTTTACTCCGATCACAAGTATGACTGTCTTTTGTTCTCCGAGATCAAAGGTCTCATCGGTATCGCCTGCACGTTTCATGGCATCCGAGAGTGTCTTGATAAGAGCATTCTTGACCTCATCTCTGTCCTTGAGATGCTCCTCTCTTATCCTGCTCTTCATCTCGGAAACTATCTTATCCGAAGCATTTACACCGACATCCGCCATGATGAGCATTTCCTCAAGATCATCAAAGAAATCATCATCAACCTGCGAATAATCTCCGAATACGGAATCAAGTCCGTTCGCAATATTTGTTCTTGTCTTCTCAAGTCCTTCCTTGAGCTTATCAAAAAATCCCATCTTAAGAATCTCCCGTTTAACTAAGCTGATCGCTGATAAGATCCACCGACACAAGCTTGGATATTCCCTTTTCCTGCATGGTCACTCCGTACAGTCTGTCTGCAGCTTCCATAGTACCTCTTCTGTGAGTTATCACTATAAACTGAGTATACTCTGTAAGCTTGTGCAGATAATTGGCAAATCTCGATACATTTGAATCATCAAGCGCAGCTTCTATCTCATCAAGCAGACAGAATGGTGATGGCTTGAGATTCTGTATAGCAAACATCAAGGCTATGGCAGTCAGCGCCTTCTCACCTCCGGAAAGCTGCATGATGCTCTGGAGTTTTTTGCCGGGCGGCTGTACAACTATGGATATACCTGCTTCAAGCTCATCATCTTTAGCGTCGGCATCTTCATTTTCATGATCATATACAAGATCCAGATCCGCCTCTCCGCCTCCGAAAAGCTCTCTGAACACACTGCGGAACTGTTCTTTGATAGCGGCAAACTGCTTGTCGAACTGTTTCTTCATGCCTATATCAAGCTCTTCGATAATTCCTGCTATCGATGCCTCCGAAGCAACAAGGTCGTCATACTGAGTCTTCATAAAGCTGTATCTCTCGGATACTTCCTTATATTCCTCTATTGCCTGTACATTTACGGGTCCAAGTGCCTTGATACGTGATTTTACCGAAGCAAGCTCAGACTTGATACTTGATACCGGGCCGAGACTCTCATCCATAAACTCCTTGGCCGAAGTTATGCTGAGCTCATACTCATTCCAGATATACTCAGTCTCATCATCAAGCTTCTGCTGCTCCTTCTCAACCTGATTCTCAAGTCTCAGTATGTCCTTCTGAAGCTCAAGTATCGAAGCGGCATATTCGTCCTTTTGACTTGCATATCCGCTCTGCTTACCGGCAAGTTCACTTCTCTCTGATATAAGAGCCTCTATATCTGCCTTAAGCTGCTTAAGTTCAGATTCAATATGCTCTATATCGGCATTTCTCTCACTGATGTACTGCTTTGCATCACTTATGCGTCTTCCGCAGTCAAGTGCCTCACGCTCGGCAGCTTCCATGTCCGCGCGCTGCCTTACTATATCCGAAGCGATACGCTCGATATTCTCACCCACAAAGCCTATTCGCTGCTTAAGCTCAGAGAAACGAAGACGTATATCTGAAGTGATTCCGTAGCTTATCTCATTTTTCTCATTGCTTATGGTCTTGAGCTCCTCGTTAAGCTTATCTATCTCGGCAGATTTCTCAGCTATAAGCTTATCCTGTTCGCTTATCTTGTCCCTTACAGCTGTAATATCACGCTTTGCAGCCTCAACATTTTGCTCAAGCTCACTTATCTCACGACTTCTTCCCATGAGCTTTGAGCTGTTTTTATATGCTCCTCCGGAAAGTGAGCCTCCGGGTGAAAGCTGCTCTCCGTCAAGCGTAACTATACGAAGCGAATGCCTGTACTTTCGTGCAATTGCAAGTGCCGAATCTATGTTATCCGCCACAAGTATATTGCCAAGGAGATACTCGGCAAGTACCTCATACTCATCCGCTGTATTGACTATCTTGCTTGCTATCCCTATGGCACCCGGCTCACGGACAGCACTTTTAAGCTCCTGCTGTTCTTTATATCTGATCGAGTCGAGTGGCAGTAAGGTCGCACGTCCCTGTCTTGTCCGCTTCAGGAATTCAATACAGCTTTTTGCCGAGTCTTCAGTCTCGGTAACAATGTTTTGTATGCGTCCTCCGAGAGCCGTCTCAACGGCTGTCTCATAGCGCTTATCCGTACTTATAAGATCCGCAACCACGCCCTTTATGCCATGTATATGAGACTTCTCTCGCATAACGGCGCGTATGCTCTCTCCGTAGCCCTCATAACGCTCGGCAAGGTTCCTGATGCTCTCAAGTCTGGCATTAAGAGAGGCATATCTGCCCTGAGCATTGTTAAGCTCTGCTTCCAGCCGTTTAAGCGCTCCTGTAAGAAGATTGTACTCATCCGTTGCCTTGTTGAGCCATTCGGTAGTGCGTTCCTCTTTTTCTCTTATCTCGGCAAGATCGTCACGCTTGTTCCTGATAGCCTGCATCCATGACGGTAAGGTAAATGAGATATCCTCATCATCATTATCCTCCTCCGCCTCTTCAGACTCATTCAATGCTTCGGAAGCTCCCTTGTTCACACTGTCTGCTCCTTTGGGAGTATTATCTGTATCCGAAAATGTATCTGTATTTATTCCGACTTCGGAGAGCCTTGTCCTAAAGCCTTCGAGCTTTGAACTTAGCACAAAGGTGTCTGCAAAATCCGAAGCAAGCTCATCATCCTCATTGCCCTTATCCATAAGCTCCAGAGAATTTGCCAGCTCATCTATGGAATTCAGATACTTATATGCCGTCGCCTTGCTTTCCTCGAGGCTCTTTCTGAGTCTGTTTATATTATCCGAGAGTCTCTCGGCATTATCGGTATCGGCCTTGATCTTGGCTTCGTAAACATTTACCTGACCGCTTAAGTTCTCCTTAAGCAGCTCTGCCTTGGAGCTCTCATCCTTGCCTGCTTCGATCTTGGCATCGATCTCATTAAGCTGCTCCGCAAGTGCCGAACCCGATGCTTTAAGCCTCTCACTCTCAGCCTGAGTCTCCTCAAGCGACGCCTTTACTATATCAAGATTGGCTTTGGACTTTTCGAGTGTATCAAGTATCGCATCCGCCTGTCTGATAAAGAGATTGATATCAAGCTTCTTCTGCTCCTCACGAAGCTTAAGATAGTTCTTGGCTCCCTCCGCCTGTCTCTCAAGCGGATGCAGTCTCTTCTCGAGCTCGTTTATGATATCCGTAACTCTGAGCAGACTCTCATGCTCGCTTTCAAGTCTCTTTACTGCCGCAGCCTTACGCTTCTTGAACTTGACTATACCGGCAGCCTCATCAAAAAGGCCTCGTCTGTCACGGGGTCTTCCGTTTATTATAGCATCGATCTGTCCCTGTCCTATGATGGAATAGCCCTCACGGCCTATACCGGTATCATAGAAAAGCTCCTGAATGTCCTTTAGTCTTACCGACTGACCGTTGATCATATAATCTGATTCACCGGATCTGAAGAGCTTACGGGATACCGTTACCTCGGTATAGTCCACAGGCAGGACCTTGTCTGAATTGTCAAGTGTTATGGATACAAAAGCAAAGCCCTGTGCTTTCCTAAGCTCAGTGCCTGCGAATATTACGTCCTGCATCGCTGAGCCTCGGAGCTGCTTGACCTTCTGTTCTCCGAGTACCCATCTTACGGCATCGGATATATTAGACTTACCCGAGCCGTTAGGGCCTACAATGCCTGTAACGCCGTTATTGAATTGAAGCAGGGTCTTATGTGCAAATGACTTAAAGCCCTGTATCTCTATGCTTTTTAAATACATTTACTTAACATTCAGCTTCTTGCATGCAGTAACCGCAGCGTTCTGCTCTGCCTGTTTCTTGGACTGCCCCCTTCCCTCGGATATAAGCTTACCGTTGATATACAGCTTAGCCTTAAAGCGCTCCGAAGCAAGAGTCTCCTCCGTCTCCTCTGTCTTATACTCCAAGACAGCTTCCGGATCCTGCTGAACATGCCGCTGGATCAGACTCTTTCCGTCTCTTAAGAGACTCATCTCCTGAATATTGTTTATAACAAAGCTGTGTATGAACTGCTTGGCAGCCTCAAAGCCGCCGTCAAGGTATATAGCACCTATGACTGCTTCAAAGGTATCCGACAATATGGAAGGCTTCTCTCTGCCCTGTCCCATATCCTCGCCTCTGCCGAGGTAAATAAAATCTCCGAGACCTATGAGCTTGGCACATTCGTTAAGTGCCGCTTCAAAAACAAGAGAGGAACGCTTTCTTGTAAGCTCCCCCTCTTCGATCTGCGGATGTTCCTTGTACAAATATTCGGAAACGACAAGTTCAAGAACGGCATCCCCTAAAAATTCGAGTCTCTGATTGCTCTCATAACGCTGCATACGCATCTCCCCGCTGTAAGACGGATGGATGAGCGCCTGCCTGAGAATGCCGCTGTCATTAAAATCGTATCCGATCACTTTCTGTAATTTATCAAGATCCTTAATCATGAAATGTCAACGACCTTATCAAAGATTAGCCTTAACAAGCTCGTATGCATCTCCGACTGTTTTGATGTTCTGAAGCTCATCATCGTCAATATGAATGTCCAGCTCATCTTCAATCGTAACAATAACCTCTACAAGATCGAGAGAGTCTGCATTGAGGTCATCTGCGAATGAAGTATCAGGTGTAATGTCATCAACATTAGCAGATAACTGATCCGCGATAATACTTGCAAATTTTTCAAATTCCATATCATAGCCTCCAAGCTGTTTATTCTATACACCTTTTTATACTATAGGATATTATATTATTCAACAGTATTATTTTGTGAATTTTCTTTTGCGAATGCTTCCCTTATAAGTCCGCACACGTCCTCACGTATAAATCCGGCACTTTTAAGTATGCCGTTAGCTATATCTTTTCTTGAAGCATTACCGTGGCACTTCATTACAAGACCGTTTAAGCCGAGCAGCATTGCACCGCCCTGCTCAGATGCACTGAATTCCTTAAGCTTAAGCTTAAGCGGCTTCATGATCATAAGAGCGGCAAGCTTTGTAAGCAGCCCCGACTTTAACACAGACTTAAGCACCTGCATAACAAAGCCGAGTGTGCCCTCCATGGTCTTAAGTATGGCGTTGCCTGTAAATGCATCCGCAACTATGACATCGGCCTCACCCATGATAACATCACGGCTCTCTATAAAGCCCTCGTAATTGATCTCGGGAATCTGCGAAAGCATGGCATTGGCTTCCTTTGTAAGCGCATTACCCTTCTCCTCCTCAACGCCGAGATTAACAAGCTTAACGGACGGTCTTGCCTTATGCTGTACCTTTTCCATGTAAATGCTTCCCATGCGGGCAAACTGGCAAAGCCACTCCGCCTTGGCATCAACATTGGCGCCGAGATCAAGGAAGAGAGAAAAACCCTTTGCAGTAGGTATCATAGAAGCCAGCGGAGGGCGCTTGACACCCGGAAGCCTTCCTACGATAAGCTGACCCGCGGCAAGCACAGCACCCGAAGAGCCTGCCGATATAAAAGCACCTGCTCTTCCTTCCTTGACAATATTTGCTCCGACTGTAATAGTAGAGTTCTTCTTATGTCTTACCGCCGAAACCGGTGACTCATCACATTCTATGATTTCATCTGCCTCAACTATCTCTATACGCGACTTAAGCTCCTCCGGCCAGTCTGAAGTCTTGTCCTTGATCACTGCAGCAGGTCCCACAAGCAAAAGCCTGATATCCTTATCTGCATTCAATGCATCATATGCGCCCTGTATATTGCAATCGGGAGCAAAATCTCCTCCCATTATGTCCAATGCGATGTTTGTCATAAAAAACTCCTGTAAAAGCAAAGGCTTCCGACACAGTTGTGCCGAAAGCCTTAATAATCATATTAGATACAATTAAGCCTCGATCTTAACGATCTCACGCTTGTTGTATGATCCGCAAGTCTTGCATACTCTATGAGGCATAACAAGTGCTCCGCACTTACTGCACTTTACAAGATTTGATGCGCTCATCTTCCAGTTAGCTCTTCTTGAATCACGTCTTGCTCTGGATGATTTATTCTTTGGGCAGATTGACATGTCTACACCTCCTTTTTCTCAAAAAACAACATTGTTATTCTATACACTCATCGTGCATTTGTCAATAACTTTTTTTATATTATTACTTCTTAAGTGTTGCGATCTCTTCCTTGATCTTTGAGATAAAGTCGGCCACAGAGCATGCTCCCTGATCACCTTCACCTCTTGCACGTACAGATACGGTCTGATCCGCTTCGTCCTTCTCTCCGACGATAAGCATATACGGAACCTTCTCCTTCTGTGCCTCTCTGATCTTCCAGCCGAGCTTCTCCGAACGCTTGTCGATCTTGACTCTGATGCCTGCCTTATCAAGCTCTGCATATACCTTGTTGGCATAATCCATGAACTTATCCGATACAGGAAGTATCTTGACCTGAACAGGAGCAAGCCATGTCGGGAATGCACCCGCATAATGCTCTGTAAGGATACCGATGAAACGCTCTACCGATCCGAAACATACTCTGTGGATCAGGATAGGCTGATGCTTCTCTCCGTCTGCTCCCATATACTCAAGATTGAATCTCTGAGGAAGCTGGAAATCAAGCTGGATAGTACCGCACTGCCATGTTCTTCCGATGCAGTCAACAAGATGGAAGTCGATCTTCGGTCCGTAGAAGGCACCGTCTCCCTCATTGACAACATAAGGAAGTCCCATAGAATCAAGTGCACTCTTAAGTCCTTCCTCGGCTCTTGCCCAATCCTCATCGGATCCCATTGAATCCTCAGGTCTTGTAGAAAGCTCTACATGATACTTGAATCCGAATACCTCATAGAACTCATTGATAAGCTTTGCTATACGAGCAACCTCATCCTGGATCTGCTCCGGAGTAATGAAGATATGTGCATCATCCTGAGTGAAGCAGCGAACTCTCATAAGTCCGTGGAGCTCGCCTCTCTTCTCGTGACGGTGTGCAAGTCCGCACTCTGCGAGTCTGAGCGGAAGATCCTTATATGATCTCGGCTCATTCTGATATACGAGTATTGAACCCGGGCAGTTCATCGGCTTGATTGCATAATCCTCGTCATCGATGACTGTTGTATACATATTCTCCTTATAATGATCCCAGTGACCCGAAGTCTCCCAAAGAGAACGGCTGAGGATAACAGGAGTAGATATCTCTACATAATCATTTGCATAATGCATCTTTCTCCAGAAATCCATAAGTGTATTTCTGAGCACCATACCGTTAGGAAGGAAGAACGGGAATCCCGGTCCGTACTCGCTGAACATGAAGAGTCCGAGCTCCTTGCCGATCTTACGATGGTCACGCTTCTTGGCCTCCTCCATCATATCGAGGTATGCCTGAAGCTCTTCCTTGGTCTTGAATGCGGTTCCGTAGATACGTGTAAGCATCTTGTTCTTCTCGGAACCTCTCCAGTATGCACCTGCAAGACTGCGAAGCTTGAACGCCTTGCCAACTTCCCCTGTAGTCTGAAGATGCGGTCCTGCGCAAAGGTCTGTGAAATCCCCCTGCTTAAAGAAAGAAATAAGCTCACCCTCCGGAAGATCCTCTATAAGCTCAACCTTATAAGGCTCATCCTTCTCCTGCATAAGCTTGACAGCCTCTTCTCTCGGCAGTGAGAAATACTCAAACTTTTCCTTAGCCTTGACGATCTTGCGCATCTCGGTCTCAATGGCATCAAGATCCTTGTCGGAGATAGGTGTCTCAAAATCGATATCATAATAGAAACCGTCAGCTATAGACGGGCCTATGGCAAGCTTAGCATTCGGGTATAAATGCTTAACCGCCTGAGCAAGTACATGTGAACAGCTATGGCGAAGTGTTGAGAGATAAAGCTCGTCGTCCTCTGAAACTTCCTGAACGCTTCCGTCATGCATTGTTATCTTTGCCATAACAAACTTCCTCCAATAATCTATAAATATCATCCCTGCCGGATTTGTTCTCGGCTGAGAATGGTATAAGTATCTCTTCCTTTGTCATGCCCAAGGTCTCTCTGATAAGCTTAAGTGCCTTAGGCGAATCGTTTTTGCCCAGCTTATCCGACTTAGTCGCGATAATGATAGGCTCAAATCCCTGAGAGCGTATCCAGTCAAACATAAGACAGTCATCCGATGTAGGCTTATGTCTCATGTCCACGAGCAGAAACACTCTGAGCAGAGTAGCGCTTCGCTTGAGATAACGCTCGACCATCTTGCCCCATTCCGCCTTAACGCTCTCGCTTATCTTCGTATAACCGTAACCCGGCAGATCCACAAAATAATATTCATCATTAATATTATAATAATTGATCGTCTGGGTCTTACCCGGCTGTGCCGAAGTCCTTGCAAGCGATTTTCTCTGCATCAAAGCATTGATAAGACTTGATTTGCCTACATTAGACTTGCCGGCAAAAGCAAACTCCGGTATCTCATGCTCCGGAAATTTACTCGTTATGCCGCAAACCGTCTCAAGCTCTGCTTTTTTAATCTTTTTTATCGGCTGATCCATAGCAACATCCTTAGGAAATCTGTGCGTTATCAAGATCAAGTGATTCTATCGGAAGCTCCTCATCATGAGTTTCCGCTATCTCCTTGTGTGTGATCTCCGGAGATGCGCCGTTCTCGATGCAATCCTTTGTTATAGTGACTGTGTCGATAGACGGATCCGACGGAATATCATACATAACATTCAGCATAGCTGCCTCGAGTATGCTGCGTAATCCTCTCGCACCGGTGTGCTTGGATACTGCCTTGGCAGCCACAGCCCTGAGTGCATCATCCGTAAAGCTAAGCTTAACGCCGTCTATCTCAAAGAGCTTGATATACTGCTTTGACAAAGCATTGCGAGGCTCCTTGAGTATGCGTACAAGAGCGTCCTCATCAAGAGACTTGAGCGGCACCATGATAGGTACTCGTCCGATAAACTCTGGGATGAGTCCGAACTTTGCAAGATCCTCCGGCTCGACCTGAGCAACCATATCATCAAAGTTTGCTTCTTCCTTGCTGCAAAGCTGAGCACCGAAACCTATTCCTCCGGTAGAAACTCTCTGGCTGATGATCTTCTCAAGTCCGTCAAAGGCTCCTCCGCAGATAAAGAGGATATTGGTCGTATCGATCTGCATCATCTCCTGCTGAGGATGCTTTCTGCCTCCCTGAGGAGGAACCGAAGCCATAGTGCCCTCTATGATCTTAAGAAGTGCCTGCTGTACTCCCTCACCGGAAACATCACGGGTGATCGATACATTCTCACTCTTCTTTGTTATCTTATCGATCTCATCTATGTAGATGATACCGTACTGAGCCTTCTCTATATCGTAGTCGGCAGCCTGAATAAGCTTAAGGAGTATATTCTCAACGTCCTCTCCGACATAGCCCGCCTCTGTAAGTGAGGTCGCATCCGCAATAGCAAAAGGAACTCCGAGCATCTTGGCAAGACTCTGTGCAAGATAGGTCTTACCGGAACCGGTAGGTCCTATCATGAGAATGTTGCTCTTCTGTACCTCTATGTCAGAGATATTGCTCATGATGCGCTTGTAGTGGTTATATACCGCAACAGCAAGCACCTTCTTTGCCTCATCCTGACCGATAACATACTCATCAAGGAAATCCTTGATCTCCTTTGGTCTCTGAAGTTTGATCTCCGAAGCCTGAGGCTTGTAGCTCATGTTGCCGTTATTGAACTCCTCCATGAGGATCTCATTACATAAGCCCACACACTCATCACAAATATATGTATTGTTTGCACCTGCAATAAGCTTTTGAACCTGTGCTCTCGACTTACCGCAGAAGCTGCATCTTATCTTATCGGGTGTCTTTCCCGCCATCTGCAACTCTCTCCTTAGTGATTCTCGATAATACTGTCAACGATACCATACTCAAGTGCCTCCTGAGCAGTCATCCACTTATCACGCTCGGTGTCTGCCGCAAGTCTCTCATAGGTATTGCCTGTGTTGGCTGCCAGTATCTCGTTCATCTTCTTCTTGGTCCTGAGTATCCACTCAGCCGTGATCTGGATCTCGGTAGCCTGACCCTGAGCACCGCCCGACGGCTGGTGTATCATGATCTCGGCATTAGGAAGCGCATAACGCTTGCCCTTAGTACCGCCGGCAAGCAGGAAGGCTCCCATGCTTGCTGCCATACCGATACAGATAGTCGAAACATCACACTTGATATACTGCATAGTGTCATAAATAGCCATACCGGCAGTGATAACACCGCCGGGGCTGTTTATGTACAGATGTACATCCTTATTCGGATCCTCGGATTCGAGGAAAAGAAGCTGTGCAACTATAAGCTGTGCACTGACCTCATTTACCTCGTCTCCCAGAAAAATTATTCTATCCTTTAAAAGTCTTGAATATATATCATATGAGCGTTCGCCTCTTGAGCTCTGCTCAATGACATAAGGAATTGAATATGGCATTAATTAGTCCTCTTTTGTCTCTTCCTTGGCTTCTTCCTTCTTGGCAGCAGCCTTCTTAGCCTTCTTCTCGTCAACGAGATCAGCCTCTGCTACGCAGAGATCAACTGCCTCATGGAAGCAGATATCGCGCTTGATGTTCTCGATTCCGCCTTCGCCGAGAAGTCCCTTAACCTTATCGGCCTCCATCTTGTACTGCTCAGCCATCTCATTGATCTTAGCCTCAACAGCCTCGTCTGTTGCTGTGATATTCTCAGCCTTGATGATAGCCTCGAATACGAGCTGAGACTTGATGTTCTCGATAGCCTGCGGCTTAAGTGACTCGATGAACTGCTCCGGAGTCTGTCCGAGGTATGAGAGATACTGCTCAAGCTTAAGTCCCTGCTGGTTCATGCTACGCTCATAATCGTTGATCATGTTCTCAACATTTGTGTTGACCATAGCATCCGGAAGCTCAACCTTTGCATTTGCAACAACAGCCTTAACAACGTTGTTCTCGTTCTCCTGAGCTGCTGCCTTCTCTTTTCTGAGCTTGATATCGCTCTTAAGTGAAGCCTTGTACTCCTTAAGTGTCTCAAACTCGGATACCTCTGAAGCGAAGTCATCATCAAGTGCCGGAAGCTCCTTCTGCTTGATCTCGTGGATAACTACCTTGAAGAGTGCAGCCTTGCCCTCAAGCTCCTTTGCACCATAAGGTGTCGGGAATGTTACATTAACATCTACGTTGTCGCCTGTCTTGTGTCCTACAAGCTGATCCTCGAAGTTATCGATGAAGCTGTGTGAACCGATAGTAAGCGGATAGTTCTCGCCCTTTCCGCCCTCGAAAGCAACGCCGTCAACTGAACCGTCGAAATCGATGGTTACTGTATCGCCGTTCTTGATCTGGTACTCTGCATCATCAACTGTGATCATGCGGGCATTCTGCTCCTGTACGCGAACAAGCTCTGCCTCAACGTCCTTGGCTGTAACGCTTACGTCTGCCTTGGAAACCTTAACTCCCTTGTACTGACCAAGCTCAACCTCAGGCTTTGTCGCAACTGTTGCTGTATATACGAACGGCTTGCCCTTCTCGATTGTAACGATGTCGATCTCAGGACGGCTTACGATCTCAAGACCTGACTCCTTAGCGGCATCCGGATAGCTGTAGTTAAGGATGGTATCAACAGCATCTTCATAGAATACCTGCGGACCGTACATCTTCTCAACCATTGCCATCGGAACCTTACCCTTACGGAAGCCCGGGATGTTGAATCTGTTCTTGTTCTTCTTGTATGCAATATCAATTGCATTATCAAGCTCTGCAGCAGAAACCTCTACTGTCAATTTTGCCATGTTCTTCTCAAGATTCTCAACTTTTACGCTCATTGCTCTTCTGTCTCCTAAAGTTTATTTTTTACATCATCTTAGTGCAGATTATTTCGCACTCCGTGCTCCGATAACCACGCAAGCTCGGACATTGTCAGTTTCCCGCTCTTAACCGAGCCTGCTCACTCTGATGCCGATACTGCACAATGACGCTATCATAATCAAAGTCGAATTTTAGCACAGATGAAATTTATTTTCAATATAATGCCGAATTTTAGCTTGTTTTACGCTGAATACGCCACATTTACAATAATAATTATGTCATTACTGTTCATTGTGAAAAGCACTCAGGCTTCGTCATTTTCCTCTACAGCCTCTCTGCGGGCAAGCTCTCTCATATAACCGGCAGTTATTACCGAAGCCGGCATTGCAACTATAGCTATGCCTATAAGTGCCGACAGCATAGTTATAAACCTGCCTACAGCTGTCACCGGATATATATCCCCGTACCCTACTGTAGTCATACTTATGGTTGCCCAATATATCGCCTCCCATATATTATCGAAGGTCTGAGGCTCAATATTAAATACGATAAGTGCGCATAAAAGTATATATACTAAAGCCAGTATAAACACCGCAATAAGTGAATACCGCTCTGTCTTGATCACAGTTACAAGTATCTCAACATTCTTGGAATATCTGAACAGTTTGAATGCTCTGAATACTCTCAGTACCCTTGTCAATCTGAATATCTTAAATAATCTGAAACAGGAATCAACAATACGAAAGCCCGGGAGTATTGCTACAAGGTCTATAACAGCCGGCAAAGTAAATGGATACAGCAGATATGACTTACAGCCTTTGTTAAGCTTAAAATCCGCAGTCCACCACCTTACCAGATAGTCCGCTATGAATATAAATGTAACTATAGGCTCGATAACATCAAATACCGACGGCGTAACCTTAAAAGCAAGCGGAGCAATGCTGAGCAATATAGCCGCCATCATAAAGATGTCGTATGCCTTGCTCTGAACATCGCTCGCTCTTGATGCTTCAATTATCTCAAATATTCTTTTCTTCATACATTATCCTTAAGCCTGCCCAGCTTAACTCCGGTCTTGGCAAAGCTTAGTGCCTCATCATATGAACAACCATGTTCATTAGCATATATAAGCAGTGCTTTAATTAATGTTGTTTTCTTTCAATAAGTCTTCAAGCTTATCCGCAAAAATCCCGAATGCGCTGATTCTGTAATACCTATAATATAAATGATGTTGTGGTCTAAACAATATTAAATAATACAGCTATAATAACATCTTTGATTTCTTTTATGTAGGTTGTTTTTGCCTTAGGCAAGTTACATACTACTTATCACATTTATTTTGCATCCTCCAACTATACGATCAATTTTAGGCCAGCATCAGGATTAATCTAATCCTGAGCTGACGCTAAGTTATAATATTCATTTAGATTTCCATGCTATCTGGATTTAGAAGAAAATCATAAACACTCATTACCAATATGCCTTCATCATTATAAAGCGGTGCCACAGCATCCTTTATAATAATAATTTTTTTAAATCCATCGCCTGTATTCACTAATGAGCGTTGTTCCTGTTCCATCTTTTCTTTATCAGGCAACGCATAGGCTGATTGAATATAAAATCTCTTTGAACCTTTGTTGCAGACAAAATCCACTTCCAACTGTTTTCGAATCTTCTTACCATTTTTGTCAACTTCATTCATCACAACAACACCAACGTCCACATTATATCCACGAACTTTTAATTCATTAAATATAATGTTTTCCATTGCATGAGTCTCCTCAACCTGTCTAAAATTTAGTCTCGCATTTCTAAGTCCCAGATCGGTAAAATAATACTTCGATGGAGTATTAATGTATTTTTTACCCTTGATATCATATCGAATTGCACTATCAATAAGAAATGAATCTTTAAGGTAATCTATATATTTGGTTATGGTTTCTTTGCTTATAGTCTTGTTTTTAACACTTTTAAATGTCGCAGATAACTTGCTTGGATTCGTAAGCGATCCAATTGCTGAGGATAAAATGTTCAGAAGTTCTTCCAACTCTGCCTTATTTCGTATATTATTCCTTCCAGTAATATCAGAAATGTAGGTTTCCTCAAATAGAGATTTTAAAAAATCAGATTTTTGATCAGCCGTTTCAAAACCTAGCACAAGCGGTATTCCACCGAACAGCACATAATCCCTCCAGCCTTCCTGTTTGTCACCGTCATATACACTCATAAATTCACTATATGTTAACTGATACATATGAACTTCATCCCCACGTCCACGAAATTCAGTAATAATATCTTTTGACAGAAACTTGGCATTACTTCCCGTTACATATACATCCACATTTTTCTTTCTTCCGAGGCTATTAAGAACTGATTCAAAATCATCGAGCATCTGAACTTCATCTAATAAAACATAATACATTTCTTTATCAGCGATTTTTTCCATTAGATATGGAAATAAAACTTCAGGATCTCGATACTTTCTATTCTCAAAAGAGTCAAATGCAATCTCAATAATATGGTTTTCATTAACTCCTTCATTTACCAGATACTCTTTAAAAAGATTAAATAAAAGGTATGATTTTCCACATCTTCGCATACCTGTTACAACCTTAATTAGTCCGTTATGCTTTTTTGAAATAAGCTTATTCAAATATATATCTCTGCGTATTTCCATATTGTTCCGCCTCATCACTTATTGAACAAAAATGCGGAATCCGCATTTTTGTTCAATAGAATTATACATCATAGGAATAGCTTATTCAATACTCTAATCGACATTTTTGCGGATTCCGCATTTTTGTTCGATACAGATTAAATTGTGCCGACAGTGTTGGCACAATCTCTAGAAAAATCTTATTCCTTAGCCCTCAAGAATCTGAATCAGTCTAAGCAACTCTAGTGCAGACTATTTTGCCTTATCCGTCTTCAGATTGTTTAGAATCTCTATTGCTTCATTCACAATAGAATCAAGATTATCCGGAGTATCGCCGTTTAATATATAATCAGCAGATACATGAAACAGGCGGCTCAGCTGGGTAAGCATCTCAGCTGAAACACCTCTGCTGTTGTTCTCATAATTGGAAATGGCAGATTTACCCTCAAGATGAAGTCTTGCTGTAAGCTCCTCCTGGGTAAATCCTGCATCTGTACGCAACTTCTTTATTCTTCCACCAACTGTTGTTACATCAATTGCTCCATTGTTTCTGTTTGCCTTCTTTGCATATTGCGAAGCGCAACGGTCGGTTCGGCGGAGCCGAACGGTCGCGGTGCGTAGCGAGCAGTCGCATTTCTTGCTGCATAAGCTAACAAGTAATGGGATCTCCTTTATACTGGATTCAACATCAATCGTGATGGGAGGATTCCAGATAAGGAGGTAACCCATGCTGGACTACAAAGACATCATTACTAAGCGGTACGTACTCCATCTCCCCGGCGCAGAAATCGCCAGGATTCTTGGAGTGAGCAAATCAGGAGTCAATGATTTCCTGAAACGGTTCGAAAACTGTAAGGACCTAAGCTTTCCTCTCCCGCCTGAGATCACCAATGCCGGTATTTCAATGAAGGTGTACGGTAGAGTTTCAGGTGAAGGCCGCGATTTGAGCTACGAGTATCCTGATTACGAAGAAGTCGCCAAACTTTTGAAGAACAGGAAGAACATGACACTTCAGGTATGCTGGACCAGATATTTCCATCGGTGCCAGTCGGAAGGTTGCAAGCCTTACCAGTACCGTCAGTTCTGTGAGCTCTTCGCCAAGTGGACCGATGAGAATTATGAAACTGCTCATTTTGCTGCAGTCATCGCTCAGACAATGGAAGTTGATTTCGCCGGTCAAACATTTGACTTGATTGATCGAATCGCCGGAGAAATAACCACGATTGTCGTCTTCGTCGCCTGCCTTCCGTATTCTCAGTACATTTATGCAGAAGGACTGACATCGACCAGGGAACCAGAATGGATCGAGGTGAATAACAATGCTCTCCTGTACTTTGGAGGAGTGCCAGCTATTGTTGTTTGTGATAACTGTAAACAGGCAGTTATTACAAACAAGGATTGGATCGATCCTGAGCTCAATAAGGATTATGCAGAATGGGCAGATCACAATCATACCGTTATCCTTCCGGCAAAGGTAAAAAAGCCGAAGTTTAAGAGTTCTGTAGAAAATTCAGTCGGCATTCTGGAAAAAGGTTTATTCCATACATTGGAGGAGCGAACTTACTTCGATCTTGAAACTTTTAACCGGGACCTTTGGGAGGAACTAGAGAAGCTGAATGATGCACCCTTTAAGAAAAAGGAGCATTGTCGTTCTTACTACTGGGAAGAAGAACGGCAGGAATTACTGCCTCTTCCCTCCACGCAGTACCATTACATGGAGAGAAGCACAGCAAAGGTGTCCAGCGACTTCCACGTTCGCTTTGACAATGCTTATTATAGCGTAGATAAGGCATATATCCATAAGAGAGTGAGCATTCGTGCGACAACTTCTGTTGTGAAGATTTACTCTCAAGAAGGAGCTTTATTGAAGGAGTGGTCTCGTGCGACGAGAAAGGGGGAATGGAAAACTGATCCAGAAGATCTTCCTGGGAATTACAAGGACTACTCTGAATGGAACAGCGCTTTCTTCATTCGGCGTGCAATGACTGTCGGTCCAAATACAGAAGTGGTCATTCGTCGCATTCTTGCAAGCCGAAAGCTGGAAGTTCAGACATACCGACTGTGTATAGGAGTATTAAACTTTACAAAGCGTTACAGCAAGGCGGCTCTCGAAGAATGCTGCAGAAGGGCACTTGCTGTCGACAGGGTCACTTATACCTTTGTAAAGAATTCTATCGCTTCTGTAGCCGAGGAATACGGTCAGGATGGCTATAATACAGTGCCTGCAGATGACCGGAATAACGGCGCTTACGTAATGGATAAGAGTCGCACCGACATGTCCGCTCTTCTTGAACAGAGCCGAAAACTGGCAGAAACTGCCGGGAAGGAGGTTTTGTAATGGAGACTGGAACAAAAGTACTTAACGAAACGCTTAATGAAATGCGAGAGCTCAAGCTTAACGCTATGGCAGATAAACTTCAGGCGCTGTATGAAGCTCCGGAATTCGTTTCATGTGATCGGCTACAACTGATCCGTGATCTGATTGGTGAAGAGTTCGAATCAGCAATGAAGAAACGTTATGCCAACAGACTGAAGAGTGGGAAATTCATAGGTACTCCCTGCGAACTTGACAAGTGTATCGATTCCAGAGATCGGAAATATGAGCCGTTCGGAATTGTGAGGACACTCGCCACACTGGATTTTATCGAAAAAGGGATGAACCTTTGCATCTTCGGCGCTTCTGATAGCGGAAAAACATATCTTGCTAAAGCTCTCGGTGCAGATGCATGCCAGAAATACCATGTCGAGTATTACCGGTGTGAAGAGCTTCTGGAAGATCTTGCATCGCTGAAAGAAATTAACTTCCAGAAATACAAGCGACGTATAAATCACCTGATCCGGCTGGAACTTCTTATACTGGATGATTTTCTTCTCCACTCGATATCGGATGAAGAACAGAAAAAGGTTCTATATGAAGTTCTCGAAAAACGTAATGAATTGTCAAGGAGCTGTATCATCTGCTCTCAAAGGGAGACAAAGGCCTGGACCGTAATGCTTCTCCAGGATGAAGTATCATCAAACTCGCTTTTAAAGCGGGTGACAAAACACTATAACGTAGCAATCACAACTGGCGAAAAGGCTTGATCAGTGGTCGACCGCTGGCACGCCGTCCGACCGCTGGTAACGCACCAGCGACCGCCGGGCGGCGCAAAATGCATCAATACAAAAATGTACAAAAATCAGGAAAGAATAATGTACAAATTTCTACCTGACGATATGCTATAATCCAATCAAAGCATAAATCATTTCTATAAATCAATTCTAAGCGCTGCAAAGCAGCCGTCCGAATATTCAGAGTGAGATCCTTGCTTTACAAGAAACCACAACTTAATAAGGCAGGATCAGGCGATGAATAAGTAACAGGTATTCATCATATACTTGTATTTGATATTAGTTTTAAGGCTTCATTGCATAAGATCCTGCAGCAGGCGAAAAGGAGAGTACATATGTATACCAGGAAGACTC
>Ga0129312_1001003_pt1 | contig 18684 bp, 16 predicted proteins | sample O827metagenome_FD_94434 | JGI IMG/M metagenome (GOLD analysis project Ga0129312, IMG submission 94434) | Orangutan group fecal microbial communities from Wisconsin, USA - O827 metagenome | ecosystem: Host-associated > Mammals > Digestive system > Large intestine > Fecal | place: USA: Wisconsin... | reverse complement strand
TGGAGATCCGTGCGAAGCTGCAGACGATGCTGAAGCCGTCGCGCTATGAGCATTCGCTGAGTGTGAGCTTCACCTGTATCTGCCTCGCGATGCGCTATGGCGTGGATCTCCATCAGGCAGAGCTTGCGGGGCTCGTGCATGACTGTGCGAAGCAGTTTTCGAACGAGGAGCTCCTGAAGGCGTGCGCGCAGGACGGCGTGGCGCTGACGGAGGATATGCTGCGGGCACCGCAGGTGATTCACAGCGTCTACGGCGCCACGTACGCCCGTACCTGCTTCGGGATCGAGGACCCGGAGATTCTGTCCGCCATTTACTTCCACACGCTGGGAAAGCCGGATATGAGCCTTCTGGAGGCCATCGTGTTTACAGCGGACTACATCGAGGCGCGGCGGGATAAGGCGGCACGGCTCCCGGAGATCCGGCAGCTCGCATTTACCGACCTCGAGCGAGCGGTGTATGAGATCAATCACGATACGATTCACTACCTCGAGGCATCCGGCGGCTACATCTGTAAGGATTCGTACGATACCTATCAGTACTACCGCACACGGATGCAGGAGAGAGAACTGACGGTTTCGGATTGATACGCTGGACAACCGGTGGCTACGTACAGTGTTGGGCCTTCGCAAGCCGGAGCGGTACACGGGCAGCCGCCGGCATTATACAGACATAGAAAACCTTAGAAAAAGGAGAACGAAATGAGTAATTCAAAGGATATGGTAAAGGTAGTCTACGCTGCTCTCGAGGAGAAGCAGGGCAAGGATATCTCCATCATGGACATCGGCGGCGTGTCGGTCATCGCGGATTATTTCGTGATCGCGACCGCGGACAACATTCGTCAGGTGGATGCACTCTGCGACGAGGTCGAGGATAAGATGGCACAGCACGGCTACGAGCTTCGCCGCCGTGAGGGTGTGACCAACAGCGGCTGGATCCTCCTCGACTACAACGATATCATCGTGCACATCTTCGATAAGGAGCAGCGTCTCTTCTACGACCTCGAGCGCATCTGGTCGGATGGCAAGAAGATCGTATCGGTGGAGGAGCTGTGACGATGCCTACAGGAATCATCATCAATGTACTATCGGTTGCGATCGGAGGACTTCTCGGCACGCTGGTCGGCCATAAGCTGAGCCTCGATTTCAAGGAAAATCTGAATATGATCTTCGGCGTCTGTGCCATGACGATGGGCATCAGCAGCATCGTGCTCATGGAAAATATGCCGGCGGTCATCTTCTCCGTGGTGGTCGGCACGGCGATCGGTCTCGCGATTCATTTCGGTGCGCTCATCGCAAAGGGATGCGCCGTGATGATGGAGGGCGTGGTTTCGAAGGTCCTGCCGAAAAAGGAGTCCGCGATCAGTGAGGAGGAGTTCCGCTCAACGCTGATCACGATCATCGTGCTGTTCTGTGCGAGCGGCACCGGCATCTATGGGTCGATCGTGGCCGGCATGACCGGCGATCAGACGATCCTCATCGCGAAGTCCATCCTCGATATCTTTACGGCGATGATTTTCGCCTGTCTCCTCGGTCCTGTCGTGTCCTTCATCGCGCTTCCGCAGTTCGTGATTTTCATGCTGCTGTACGCACTCGCCGGCGTGATCTATCCGCTGACGACCCCGGCGATGATTGGTGACTTCAAGGCCTGCGGCGGCATCCTGCTCCTCGCGACCGGCTTCCGCATGATCAAGGTGAAGATGTTCCCGACCGCGGATATGATACCGGCAATGGTCCTCGTGATGCCGATCAGCTGGTTCTGGGTCAATGTCATCGTGCCGATTCTCTGATGGCCGGATACGAAATCGAGCAGGCAATCCATGCCTATGAAACGATGCACAGGGAGGCCAGAATCGAGCTTTGTGCGTCGATGGGGTAAGATTTCTGAGTACAGATGTTTATGTTTGTCTTGCAATGAACGCCTGTTCGTGATATTATGGATACAACATAGAATGAAAAGGAGTATACCATGGGCAGACATAAGAAGCAGCCAGATCCGAATCATATGACGCCGAAGCAGCAGGCCGTGTTTGACTATATCAAGCAGTGCGTGCTGGAGCGGAACTACCCGCCATCCGTGCGTGATATCTGCGCGGCCGTCGGACTCAAGTCTACATCCAGTGTATTTACGTATATTAACGACCTCGAGACGATGGGCCTCATCAAGAAGGACCCGGCGCATCCACGTGCGCTGATGATCACGGAGAAGGAGTTCCGTCAGGATACGATGCGTGATTCCTTCGCGGAGCGTGCCGCGAGTGCGACGGTGACGTCCTCCGAGCGGGAGATCGCAGAGATTCCGCTGGTCGGTACGGTAGCTGCAGGTTTACCGCTGCTTGCAGAGGAGAACATCACGGATTACTATCCGATGCCGGTCGATATGCTGCCGAACAAGAAGGTTTTCATGCTCACCGTAAAGGGCGATTCCATGATCAACTGTGGTATCCTCAGCGGTGACCGTGTGATCGTGGAGCAGCAGAACACCTGTGAGAACGGTGAGATCATCGTGGCGCTGGTTGACGACAGTGCGACCGTGAAGCGCTTCTATAAGGAGAAGGACCACATCCGTCTCCAGCCGGAAAACGATACCATGGACCCGATCATCGTCCCGGACTGCCAGATCCTCGGAAAGGTCATCGGCCTCGTACGACTCGGCATGAAGTAAATAGAACGAAGCATTAAGTGGCAGACTCCATCACGGAGCCTGCCACTTTTTTTAGGGTAACAGTTCAGGTGACTAAAAACAGTGCCTTAGCTTAAGAGTATTGATAAATTTTTAAAAAGATCATATAATAGTAGTAGGGAAAATCCTACATTCCCTACTACTGTAAATAGGAGGTATGCTTATGGTAGCAGCTACATTTATTGACAATGCAAAGGTTATGGCAAAAGGTCAGGTTACAATTCCGAAGGATGTTAGAGAAATTCTTGGTGTTTCGAGCGGTGATAGAATTACCTTTGTTGTAGAAAACGGAAGTGTTCGCGTCATTAATTCGGCAATATATGCCATGCAGATGCTACAGGCACAAATGGATGGAGAAGCGGAGGCTGCAGGTATCACATCTGATGAAGATGTCATGAACTTGGTAAAAGAAGTTCGTGCGGAAAGCGAGACATGATGAGAGTACTCATTGATACCAATATTCTTATTTCTGCAGCTTTAAGCTATAAAGGGACACCATTTGCAGCCTTTAAAAAGGCTGTTACTTATCCAAATCATGGATTGATTTGCGAGCAGAACATTGATGAAATGAGACGCATTTTTAATCGAAAGTTTCCGAAAAAGATAGACGCATTAGAAAAATTTTTATCATTGGCTTTAATGACCTTGGAAATGGTTCCAACACCGATGGAAGAATATGATTCAGAAATACAGGTAAGAGACGTCAATGATCGTCCGATTTTGCGTGCGGCTTTGAATGCGAAGGCAGATATCCTTCTTACTGGTGATAAAGACTTCTTGGAGTCAGGGTTGGAAAATCCTAAAATCATGACAGCAATAGATTTTGTTCAGTCTGATTTTTTGTAGCGTGTTGCTTTATGCAGCACGCTTTTTTGTGGAAGGAAAATTTTTTTACCTTTTTATAAATTACTCGTCATCCGAGCGCAGATGGACCTTGTTACGAGCGCTGCGCCGACGCTCATCCTCGAGCGCGGCGTAGTGCTTTTTCGTGGTGTTGACATCATTGTGGCCGAGTACATCTGCGACCAGGTAGATGTCGCCGGTTTCCTTATAGAGGTTTGTGCCATAGGTGGAACGCAGCTTATGCGGTGTGATATGCTTCGTCGGTGTGACGGTTTTCGCATATTTCTTCACCATGTACTGGACGGAGCGGACACTCATGCGCTGCATACGGAGGGAGAGGAAGAGGGCGTCCTCATGGCCCGGTGCCGTGGCCTGGTGCTTTCGCCACTCGACATACGGGCGGAGCGCATTCTCGACCTCATCACCGAAATAGACGGTAACCTCCTTGCCGCCCTTACGATGGATGTGAATGCCGTCGTTGTTGAAGTCGACGTCGTTCATATTGAGGCCCACGCACTCCGATACACGGATGCCTGTACCGAGCATCAGCGTCATCATGGCCTCATCCCGAAGCTCCGTCTTATCGTGGAAGACCTGTTGCTGACGGGTCAGCTTTTCACCGTTCTCGACTTCGTCGAGAAGGTCCGCTACCTCATTTGCGTCGAGACGGATGATGTCTTTTTCCTTTAATTTCGGCATCTGCAGGAGATCCGCCGGATTCGTCTTGATCAGCCGGTCTCTGTATAGATACCGGTAAAAGGTCCGGATCGACGCGACCTTGCGCTTTATCGAGGTTCTCGAGTTGATGACTTCCTTTTCGACTTTATTGCCATATTTATCTTCAGAAACATCCGTTCTGTATTTGATGTACTCGAGATAATCCTCGAGATCCGTAACGCTAAGCTTATCAAGGTCCTCCAGCTGGAAATCACGCGGAGAGTAGTCCTTATAGAGCGGGTTTTCATGGATGAGAAACTGGAAGAATATCTTCAGATCACGGGCATAGGCGATGCGGGTACGTGAGCTCGTCGTCGTTTCGATGCCGCGGAAATACATCGTGCAGAAATATGGAAGCTCATCGAGCAGTTCACGAATCTTTTTTGTATTGTCACGGTCGATCTGTTCATAGTATTTTAAAGCCATAAGAAACACCTTCTGTATAATTCGTAAGTGAGTGAATGTCTGCATCTGCAGATCGCGTTCATGCATCGCGCGAAGAAATAAATAGCCACCGGATATATTATAAATGCTTGACCACAGACATGATAAATAGAATATATATATTTATATATTCAGGGGCAGCGGGCCGGAACACGGGCATCCGTGCAGCAGAGCACCCAGACACTGCACAATCTGAATTATTGCGCATAACCATAGTTTAACGCAATGTTGCGCAAAAATCAAACGTTATTCACGCAATTGTCATTGTAGGTAAATGTCTCACAAAGATTTGTGTAAATGTCATTGTAGGTGAATCTCTCACAAAGATTTGCGTAAATCTATCACAAAGGCAAATATTAGACACTTCTAATTGACTTGTCGAATATTTATTCGCGATAATTTGCGTAAATTATTCCCGCTATCAATTTTAGTATAGTTTTCTTTCTGATTCCGGCTTTGAAAAGTATTCATCGAGACATCGATTTAAAAATCTTTCAACAGCGAGCGTTTTTGTCTGCCCTGACTCTTCACAGAATCGTTCCAGTTTCTCATATGTAGTCATGCATAATTTCATATTGAGCGCTTTTCCATCTTTTTTCGGTCTTGCCATGTCAGTCCTCATTCTTTGATACAAGTTCAGGGAACAACTCTGCCAGTTTCTCATAGAGTGTTCCGTCCTTTGCATATTTTAATGTGTCTAAGAGACGGATATTATGCTTTTCAATCTTGATCTCATCGCTGAAACCAAGGATGTATGCAAGGCAGATGCGGTAAATGATTTCTGTCGGGGCACATCCATAGACCTGTTCCTTAAAGATATGATTGAGACGTTCCTTATCATCAGGGTACAACGCTTTCATACGTGGACTCTGATAGAGTCTCTTTACGATTTCCGTAATGTACATACCGGATTTCATATAAAGGTCTGCAAATGTCTTGTTCGGATCGTCGAAGCATCCAGGATTTTCAGCCACTAAGCGATCCACCATATCCTGCACGACTTTCTTCGGCGTGAAAATCTGATTTGTCTTCTGAGGCGGGATAAAATCAAAGATGTCGCCAGTACTGTTTTCGTCGAAGTAGTCCGCAAGCTGCTTTTTCTTGTTCAAAAACTCCTTTACAGAGTCATCGAATACGATAGGATCAAAAAGATGTCCTTCAAAATGCTTCTGCTCCTTTGTGTCGGGGTCTGTGTAATCCCCACCATCTCGCAGAAAACGGAAATTCGTAAGAGTAATACTTGTCACTTCCTCAAATACCTCATCCGGTACGATAAGGTCAAATGTAGCAAGCGTGATTACATTTCCGTCGTTTCCGTAGGCCATGAGGAATGAAGGAATGGTGCGTGAGAATCCTCTCAGATGATCCTTAATATCATCTTCAATCGTTCTCTTTTTCGCTTCTCTTTTATCCGTTTCGACAGTCTTAACAACTTCCTGTTCGGCTTCCTTGATGTGCTTTTCGACGGTTTCCGTGAGATTCTTTTTGAAGTTATCAATCAGCGTCTGATGCTTTTCTTCATACTTCTTCTCGATTGCAGTCGTTTCTTCCTTCGATTTCGCCTGATCAAGTTCGATTTCCTTGTCTGCTTCAATCGTATTCTGCTGGATTTTAAGGTCACTCACTGCACGCTGGATCTCGTTTTCTGCATTTGCATTGATACGCTTTTCAAGGTCATTACGGGTAGACTTCGTAAGGTCATTACCATAATTTACATCGGCAGTTTCCAGAATCTTCTTCGTGACATTTTCCTTGTAATCATGCGTAAGCTGATTACTTAAATCATCGAGCGCCTTATTCTTTTCGGCAAGCGTAGTGTTTGACTTTACATCATCGACCATACTTCCAAAACTTTCAGGAATATTCTTATAGAGTTTATCCCCGAAGATTTCCGAGCTTAAGCCGATGACCTGCTCCTGCGAAAGGTCAACTTCTCCATTCTTGTTAAGAGAAAGGTCTTCCTTACTTTCCGTGGTCATCTTAGGTGGCTCCTTTGCCGGGTCAATAGCAGTAATGATATCGAGGACTTCCTGTGGTGCATTAAATACGTTTGAGATATTCTGGAACAGGAAATTTGACATGAAGCCACGCTTTACGACTTCCTGTGACTTGATCTTACGCGGAATACTCAGCACTTTTTCAGCGTCAAGTTCGACCATACTGCCGTTTTCATCTTCACCGATGACAGGGAAGAAATTAAGAAGCTCACGCACGTTTTCCTTTCGTGTATCGGAATCGCCTTTACCGTTTGCCGTATTTTCGTTTAGATCATTTGCAAACTTTTCAAAGATGATGAGCGTTCTTGCCGGATCAAAGTCAAAGATGTAGGCATTCTGCTTACGTAAGCATTCCTTTCCGTTCGTAAACAGGCACGGATTCTGCGCACGGAAAGCAGCTTGCATATAAAGAGCTGCACTCTGAATGCTTGAAAGCATCAGTACGGCTGTCCATTCTGGAATCGTGATACCGGTTGTGAGCTGTCCTACCGTAAGCGTGATTGTCTTATCGTACTGCTTGATTGCCTTCGTAACACGGTCATATGCCTTCTCAGTTTCCTTTTCGGATTCTTCTGTAAGTCTGCCATCACCAGCAGCTACGATGACCTCATAATCCTTAAAGATAGGGTGATTCTTTAATTTTTGAGCTAGTGCCTTTGCAGAATCTACTCGGTTAAGAAGCCATACGGTATGCTTCAATTCATTACGAAGTTCATCTGTAGAAAACGGAAACTTTTCCTGTGTTGTAAGCGCATCAAGGAACTGGTTTACAGCTTCATTATGAATAAAACGACCCTTTTCATTGCACATAAAGAACTCGTTGAGATCGAAAGCATACTCAACGGTCTCTCCATCAATTTCCTTACCCTGTTCCAGTTCATCTTTGATGATCTCTGACATCTGATAGGTGAACATATTAAGCTGTGGGAGCTTTGCATATGGATTATCAGTGCCCGGTTCTGGAATAAATTCACGCTTCTTTTTCTGTTCGTCCGCATAGGTCCAGTTATAGATGGCGTCTTCTGCAAATTGATCATTTGCGAGCATCTTAAATGGTGTGCCGGACAGATGAAGTGTCGCATTTCTCTTGATATGGTCGAATGCAACATCCGCTTTATAGGTGCTTGCACCCTCATGAGCTTCATCGATAATAAGGATATCCCATGTCAGATCCTTCACTTCACGAAGCTTATCGAAGTTACCACCAAAATATTTTGACCCCTTCAGGTCCTGAAGGCTGACAAACTCGATGCACTTATCCCAGTTAGATTCATCCTTTAAGTAATTATCAGCAACATACTTTTCTCGTGACTTTACGAGCGGTCTATCCTTAATTCCGTCCACGTTACTTACGAAAGTGTAGCCGGATTCCGTGCCGAGAAATGTTGCGTAATCGCTGTACCATGAGTTTGCGATGGCAGGACGATTCGTTACAATCAGAACCCTTGATGCATTTAAGCGCTTGCAAAGGTCATACGCTGCGAGTGTCTTACCAAATCTAGGCTTTGCATTCCAAAGAAATGCTCCATTTTCATGTAACTTAAAGTAATCGAGCGCCTTAGAAACAGCCTCTTCCTGTTCATCACGAAGGTTATATGCGATCACGGTGTTTTCAGTAGATGCGATGTTGCCACGGTTTTCTCTAAAATCGTAGAACATCCTCTTTGAATCAATACCGTTGATCTTAAACCATTCGTTGTCTTTTCCCTGATCTCTTTCTACATTATTCTTCTGGAGGTATGCATGGAACGCCTTGTCCGTGAAAATGTCACCGCTGCCATCATCAAATTCTGCTTTTCCACGCCATTCTTCATGCCATTCTACGTCAGCCGTATGTGTCTGCTGGTTAATACGAGTCGCTACATCCTGTTCGGTGTAGCCGATCTTCGTCCAACCGTCGTGCCGTCTGATCTCAGGAGTCGTATAGGCATAAATCATCGGCACTGCTTTTACTGCGGTATTCAGTTTAATTCCTGCCATTTAAGCCATCTCCTTTATAAATGAATTAATATAGTTTTCATCTTCAGTTGTAAGACCATATTTTTGAATCAATTTTGAATCACTCCAAGATTCTCGGAAATCCTGAATAGGGACGAAAACAAATGTCGATTTACTAATGTGTATCGAAGTCAATGCCTGTAATAGCAAAAATCGAACGAATTTCGTCTGAAGATAATCAATTACATTTTGAGCTTCCTTTAGGGTATTAAATGGTCCAGCAAAGATATATGAATGCGTACACACTTCTCCTGGTTCCATGACTTGCATTGATTTTGTTAGGACTCTAAACTTCCCATCAGAAGATGGCTCGCCAGCATGCTCTGCGCTTGTCTGACTTATCATAGCCCGATATGTATCGATGCTATCAAGCCCTTTGTTAATGATATCTTTAGAGATGTAGCTTGCTCCTTTACTGGAGTACAACTTTATTGTATGCGCAGAATCGGGATAATCTATTCCTCTTATGCTCGTTGCCAATCCATAAGGACTAATAGCACTAACAATGGTATTCATTGTGCCTTCATGCATCTGTTGTATCTTCCGAATGATCGTAACCGCATCATTGTATCTAACCAAAACTGGAAATTCAGAAAGGTCTCTTCTCAGAGAGCTTTCTTTTCCCTGAATGATGCTTGTAAAATCGCAATCTCCGTTATATTTCTTATCCCAAACAAAGTAATTCACACCACCACTGATACTTGTATTCGGGAACACTTCCTTTGCATTTGGATAATCTACCATCGCTTTAAGATGATGCTCACTCATCATTTCATTCCTAAAAGAATCGAGACCGATTCCTCCGGCAAACCATCGAGAGGGTGTAATCAAGCAAATACCATCAGGATCGATTTTCTTTACTTCGTCTAAAAATATGTTGTACACAGGTTTTGCCTGACGCCCAACATCAGCTTTATCCTCATGATATGGGGGATTTCCAATGCAATAATCAAATAATTTCTTTTTATCTTTCATTTAACTGCCTCTTTTCGTTAAATAATGTCAGAAAGCAACATTCCATCGTATTCCCAATACTGAGCGCCGCTATATGCTTCTGATGGGCTTGCAGTTCCCTTTAATCTCTTAATCTTCTTCGTCAGCGGGGAAAGCCGAATCTTTTCACCGTCGTATTCAACTTCATGATCATTTACAACCTTTGCTCTGATGGACTTGTCATCACGGAAATTGATGTATTCTCCAATTAACTGTAACTCGATGAAGGATAATTTACGTTTTCCGTCCACAGAGAAGTTATTCGTCTTTCTCATTGAATCAGGAATAGGTAACACATTTGTTACGAGATAATCTGCAAGCCAGTTCATGCGATTTTTAATGGCTGCTTCATTCCATTTATCCTGATTTGTGATTTCAGTTTTTGCAATCTGTAATCCTTCATTTCCAGCATAGACGATTTTCTTATCCTGAAAAGACTTCTGTCCTAATTCCTGATTATGACGAATCAATGTTAAATTACCGATATTATCAGCATATGTCTGATGAATCATTTCTGCATCATCGCCAAGTTCTTTTCGCCAGTCATCATTTAATGTATGAGGCATGATATGCTCAACCTGTAATACGCTGTCTGACTGATCAGGTCTACTCTTCGTGAGCTTTTCTTCAATGAGTGACAGATAGAGCTTTCTATACTGGAAGCTGTAGAAATTCATGCTCTTAAGCTCATTCTTAATTTCAATATCATTTGGCAAGCGAAGATTCGTTTCCTGTTTTGCAAGAATTTCAAACATCTTTAACCGTTTATCGGTCGCTGCTTTAAGATCTGGAATCTTCTTAACAAGCAGAGGATATCCCTTATTCTCTGCATTTGTAAGCGTTACAAGTCTTCGTCTAAAACAGTTGATACGGAACGCATCCATGATTTCTACGATATCATTATCTGTAAAACGTTCGCACTTCCATTCACGAAGCAGTGCCAGAATAAATGAATGAGCCGTAGTGATACGAATACTACGTAAGTCTGCAAGAATCGTATCGAGCTTTGCATTTCCAGAGGTCGCATTCCCGACAATGTATGCGTATAATGTCGAATACTCTGAAAGATTTTTTAAAATACCTTCTGCATCCGCTTCGGTGTCCTTTGAAATGTTTTTAAACTCGCTGTACAGTTCCTTGTAGTTTGCTTCTGTCGATTTCGGATACGAGCACCGCCGTAAGCACTGCATATAATCACGGATAAAGTCAGAAATCTTTTCCGGCAGAATATTCTCAATATGCAGCCAGTACTTGTTGTACAGTTCCGTCTGTTTGTTTGCATCAAGTCCGAGAAGGAGATAATTTCGTACAAGATCAGCAAGTGACAGAGGCTTACCGAGGGAATTCATGGACTCGAAGATTTCCTGCGGATTCTCCCATTTGTTCATCTTAGGCTTTAGTTCAATCGTCACCACGCTGAATTTATCGATACCATAGCTGATTAGTGCCTTGATATCATTCTTGTTTTCCTTGTATGATTTCAGCGCGTTGCAGAAAAACTTGTAATTCTGATATACAGCAGAGGCTTTTGCCTTGTCACTAAGCGGATTACCAAGTACAAGGTCTTTAAACGACTGCCAATCAGTCTCCACCTGCTTAAGCTTTACCTTATATTCATCATCACTTCCTGTTGCGTTATTATTTTTGAGATACCGAGAATTGATGAATTTACAGATATTCTCATCTTCATGAAGGGTATCTCTGATGGCAACCAGAAAAAGCATCGTTGTTGTGATACGCTGCTGTCCGTCGATCAGTACGAGCTTATTTGGTTCTCCAAAGTTTGTTTCGTCCTGAAAGAATGTAATAGAACCAAAGAAATGTTCATCCTCAATTCCATTCATATTGTTGTCGCAGGTCTTTTTTACATCTTCAAAGAATACCTTGCACTGCGCATCGGTCCACTCGTAGTTACGCTGATATGGAGGGATGAAGAATGTTACATCCTGATTTGATAAGAGGTTTAATAATTTTTGTTCCAGCGGGGTCATATGTTAGCCTTCCTTGTATTCTTTAAATAATTTTGATTCATTCGAACGCCAGTTATAAATTCTGCAAAGTGGTGCTGCATCTCCTCTGTCTTCAGCATTTTCATCCTCGCCCATCGCATCTGGGAACAAGGAAAAGAGATTAGTCTGCTCAAACACTTCAATCGGCTTTCCAAGCGGAACGCAGTCCTTTAAGCCATCCATCTGCCAGATGTTCCAACTGATGACATTGGCAATACGCTTCAAGATTTTCAGATCTGGTTCTTTTTGCCATCTGTCCTTGTAATATTCATAGAACGAAAGATATACGTTAACTCTTGCAATGAGGAGGTTATCGCCCTGATACTCATATCCATAACAACTCTGTACGGCCCTCTCAGCCCATTTCAGCCACTCTGCTTCGGTAGACGTATTCTCGTTTACAACGCGTAGTTTTCGGTCTAACAGTCCGATTCTGATGTCTGGCGGTTCAATAAGTTCACCAGTTGTCGTATCGTATCTTGAAACGAGATACGGTGCTTCTCCACAAGTGATTTCAAGCCGTCTTGAATCTACATATTTACGCCAGCTATGAGTCTTATCAAAAGGAATTGGTTCAGCGCTTTTCGTCCATGTATGGTCAGCATTTTCAGTGTTAAATACGCCAGTGCGTCCAAACCATTCTTTATCAAGATAGTTATTCATCGTATTGCAGAGCCAAACCGGAGTCATGACCTCTGCCTTCTGTCGAGTACGAAGTTTCTGTTCTTCCAGCGCTTTACTGATACGAGGTACAATCTGAACATTGTCCTGTCCGAGTAATGCGTCCATCGTGATCTGATTCTTGTCTGTATACTGATCTCCGTATTTGGCATAAATATCTGTGGCCCAGATAATATTTCGCTCAGTTGTTTTATCTTTTAGAAGGATTTTCAGTACATCCTTCACTGGATATTCACTGATATTAATTAGTTCATTCATCGAGTTCTGATTTCCTTATAAAGTGCTTTGTGAATGTTAATCGTTTAGCTATATAATAATCATTTTATGTAGTTTCGTCTACATAAAACGAGATAAATATAATATGCAAGATTCCAATTTGTGTTAGCAACACAGAAGATTTGTATTAACATAAAAAAGAAGCTATGTCGTCTGACATAACCTCTTTCAAAATTATTATTACTTCTTAACTGAAGTTGCATAAATAGCGCCTGTTAATCGGAATACGTGCTACAACCGACTTGATTTCGCTTTTGTGATATAATTACCTACAAAACTCGTCTTTGTGAGGAATATACACAAATGTACGTCTTTGTGAGAAATGCTACGCAAATTTTGTGAGTACAATATATCACAAAGAAAAATACACCTACTCAACAAGCACGATTTTTCAAGCTTTTGAAAAATATGCTTTGTGAGAGATTTGCGCAAAATGACACAATCATCGCAATTTCGTAATTGACACATGCCGTTTACACAATACTTGCCGCTGCAGGTAAATCTCTCACAAAAGCAAATACTCGACATTTCTAATAGGTTTTGTCGAGTATTTATTCGCAACAATTTGCGCAAATCTATCACAAAGCCGAATATTTTGTATCATCCTCTTACAAAGCCGCGTATTATTTGCATATATTTCTCACAAAGTCGATTTTTACAGGCACTTTTCTCACAAAGCCGTTGTCATTTTAGCCTCAAACGGTACGAAGCTACCGCCGACTTTGTACCGTTTCGAGATTTGAAATATTTTCAAATTCTTAAGATAAATGAGCGGTTGTGCGCAAAAAAGAAGGATGCACGATGCATCCTTCTTCTCTGAATACGTATGGGTTCTCGGTAAGATGCTGAAGCATCAGTTCGACTTCCGCCAGGTTCTCGGCAGGAATAAAAGCAGCATCGGGAGGATCTCCAGTCTTCCGGCGAGCATATCGAAGGTCAGGACTATTTTACTGAAATCGGAATATGCGCTGAAATTACAGGTTGGGCCTACGGCTGCGAGGCCCGGTCCGATGTTGTTGAAGGTCGCAGCGACGGCGGAGAAATTTGTCGTGAAGTCGAAATCATCTGCCCATGCGATCAGGAACACGGAGACCATGTAGATCACCACGTACATGATGAGGTAACAGTTGACGGAACGCACGACGCTGTGCTCGAGGCTCTTATGCTCGAGGCGGATGTGCTTGACGGCCTCCGGGTGTACCAGTACGAGAAGCTCCTTTCCGATTTCCTTCACCATGATGATGAGTCGGGAAATCTTGAAGCCACCGCCGGTGGAGCCGGCGCAGGCACCGGTAAACATCAGGAACAGAAGGAGCATCTGGCTCGCCTGCGGCCAGGTCGCGAAATCGAGGGTCGCGTAACCGGTGGTCGTGATGATCGCGCCGACCGTGAAGAAGCTGTGATGCAGTGCATACAGGAAGTCGCCGCCGTACATCTTCACGATGTTGAACGCGAAGAAAAAGGTACTAAAGGCGACGATGCCGAGGTAGACACGCGCTTCCTCGCACTGAAACGCATCGTGGAACTTTCGCTTCTGCATCAGGTAGTAGACATTGAAGTTCACACCGAACATGATCATCGATACGGCGATCAGGAACTGGCTCAGCATGCTGTAGTCGGCCATACCGGAGTTACGGACGGCGAATCCACCCGTGCCGGCGCTGCCGAAGGCGATACAGATCGAGTCATAGATGCTCATGCCGCTCAGGAGGAACAGGATGATCCAGAAGAGGGTCAATGCTGCATAAATCTTATACAGTGCCTTCGCGGTATCTGCAACACGCGGCACGATCTTGCTGACATCCGGTCCCGGGGACTCGGCCTTCATGATCATCATATTGTAGCCGCCGCCGAGCGGAAGGATCGTCAGAACCAGGACGAGAACGCCCATGCCGCCGACCCAGTGGCTGAAGGAACGCCAGAAAAGGAGTCCCTTGCCGAGGTGCTCGACCTCCGCAAGAATCGAGGCACCGGTCGTCGTAAAGCCGGATACGATCTCGAAGACCGCATCGATGTAGGACGGAATCGTGCCGGTCAGATAAAACGGCAGTGCGCCGATCAGCGACATCACGATCCAGCTCAGCGCACAGATGACGAAGCCCTCACGCGCATAATAGTCGGTACGCTTCGGCCCCTTTATGGTGACCAGGGTACCGATGACGAGCGCCAGCACGGCGGAAACCGCCAGGGCCTGTACAGCCCAGAATTCCTGATAGATCAGTGCACAGATGATCGGCAGGATCATGATGCCGGCTTCCAGCTTCAGCACCCATCCGAGCACGTAAATAATCATACTAAAGTTCATTGCCGAACGCTCCTTATGCGAGAATATCCTTGAGATCGTTGAAACCGGTATTCGTGGTGATCACGATGACGCTGTCGCCCGGCAGCATGAAGTCGGAGCCGCGCGGCGTGATGATCTGGTTTTCACGGACGATGGCCGCGATCAGGACGTTCTTCTTAAATGTCAGATCCGCGAAGGTATGATTGCAGAGGGCGGGATCATTGCCCACCTTGAACTCCAGGGCCTCTGCTCTTCCGTCGGCGATCTTATACAGGGTCTCGACGTTCGAGCCCTCGGAGTTCTTCAGCGCACGCACATACTGTACGATGTGGTCCGCGACGATCTGCTTCGGGTAGATGACGGAGCCGAGGTTCATCTCAGAGGTGACGTTCTCGAAGGCGATACGGTTGATCTTCGTGATGAGACGCGCGTTGGAAAGCTTGCCTGCATAGAGGGACAGCATGATGTTCTCCTCATCGAAGCCGGTCAGGGAACAGAAGGCGTCGGTCTTCTCGATGCCCTCGCGGATCAGAAGATCCTGGTCGGTACCGTCCCCGTTGATGATGGTCGCATCCGGGAACTCGCCGGCGAGAAACTCGCAGCGGTCACGATCGTGATCGATCACCTTCAGCTTGCACTTCATATGGGAGTCGTGCATGTACTTCGCGATGTAGTAGGTGACCCTGCCGCCACCGACGATCATGCAGCTGCGGATCGGCTTATAATCGACGCCCAGCTGCTTTACGAATTCGTTGGACTGATCCGCACTTGCGATATAGCTGATCACATCGCCGTTCATGATGGCGTCGTTACCACTCGGGATGATGACCTGGTCGCCACGCTCGATCGAGCAGATCAGGACGTTGACCTTCAGAATACGCGGGATGTCATACATGCGGATGCCGACGATGTTGCTGTTCTCCGGCACCTTGACGCGGATCAGGTCGATCTTGCCACGGGAAAAGCTGTCGATCTTCATAACCGACGGGAAGCGAAGCAGACGCTCGACCTCTTTTGCGGCCGCCATCTCCGGATTGATGACCATGGCGAGGTTCAGCTCATCACGGAGGTAGGTGATCTCATCCTTGTACTCCGGGTTACGGATACGCGCGATGGTGTTACAGTTACCTTCCTTCTTTGCGATCAGGCAGCACAGCATGTTGATTTCATCGGAGTTGGTTGCGGCGATGAGGACATCTGCATTCTTGACACCGGCCTCCTGCTGGATCGCCAGCATCGCGCCGTTTCCGTTGATACCCATGACATCCAGTGAATCCACCGCATGTCGAAGAACCTTCTCGTTGTTGTCGATGATCGTTACGTTATGGTTCTCCCTGTTCAGCTGACTGGCGAGAGAATATCCCACCTTACCACAGCCAACCACAATAATGTTCATAGCTCTACGCTCCTCCATCGTCTATCGAACTGATCCGTGTCGACCGGCATCCATCCTGAGGATATCCGTACGATCTGCCCAGGCGGTTCGGGTCACGGGATGTCTGCACCATCCTCTTCTGCCGATCCGGCGCGGTCCCGCTCGTCGAGATCCCGTTGCAGCGGCTCCAGATAATGCACAAACATATCTTTGTGAGACCGGATCCGGTAGTTCAGATCGATCTCCTGAATATTAAAGGATTTCTTACCGCCGTTCTGCATACGGTTCCAGAAATACTGAATATCCCGGAAGGGAATGTAGTACATCTCCTTCCGGGTCGTAAATGAAAGTATGATAAAGCTGATACCGCCCTGCTCTTCGAAGGCCTGCATGAATCGGACCTGGTGCGGATGCAGATTCTGCAGCGGCCAGAAATTCGTGGCGCATTCCTTCGCGTCGAAGCAGACCGGGATGCCCTGTACGAGGCCAATGTAGTCGACCGTGGACTTCTGATCGAAGTAGGCCAGTGTGATCTGCGTATGGTCCTCGTTCATGTTGATCGGTGTGATCGGCGTCGGGATCTTCTGCACGACCGCCAGCTTCTTCTCGAGGTAGGCCTCGTTCGTCCGGTTGATGAGCTCCTCCAGCTGTGAGCCGCGGAGCCCGCGGGACTTCCAGGTGCCCATCAGTTCTTCGTATGGCTCTCGTTCAGCCAGGACTCCCAGCTCTTCACCATCGCGTCCTTATCGTCGAAGTAGTTGATCTGCATCGCTTCGCGGCACTCGTGAAGGGTCTGGTTCGTCACCTGTACCGCATGATCGGTACCGGCCTTCAGGATGTCATAGACGTCGTTGATGTTCGTCTCCCACTTCGCACGGTTCTCACGGATCGGCTGAAGCATATCCTCCATGACCTTGAGAAGGAACTTCTTGCACTTCATATCGCCGAGACCACCACGCTGGTAGTGCTCCTTCATCTCCTCGAGGTTCTTATAATCCGGGAGATAGTCTGCGAACTGGCTGTCATCACGCAGGAAGGCGTCGAGGTAGGTGAACACCATGTTGCCCTCGACATGACCAGGATCGGCGACATTGATATGCGTCGGATCCGTGTACATGCTCATGACCTTCTTCTTTACGGTCGCAGCGTCATCGGACAGGAAGATACCGTTGCCGAGCGACTTCGACATCTTCGCCTTACCATCGATACCCGGGAGACGACGCTGTGCCGCATTCTCCGGAATCAGGATATCCGGCTCGACGAGGACATCACACTTGTAGATCGTGTTGAAACGATGCGCGATCTCACGTGCCTGCTCGATCATCGGCATCTGATCCTCACCGGCTGGTACGGTGGTCGCCTTGAACGCCGTGATATCGGCGGTCTGCGATACCGGATAGGTGAAGAATCCGGCTGGAAGGCCGGCAACATTGTCATCCTCCGACTCGCTGCCGTTAAAGCCACGCATCAGCATCTCGGACTTGACGGTCGGGTTTCTGGACAGACGCTGGGTGGTTACGAGGTTCATATAGTAGAACGTCAGTGCGTGCAGTGCCGGGATGCCGGACTGAATGCAGATAAAGGACTTATCCGGGTCGATTCCTGCGGAGAGATAATCGAGGGTGACCTCGATGATGTTATCACGTACCTTCTTCGGGTTATCCCAGTTATCGGTCAGGGCCTGATCGTCCGCGACGAGGATGTTGATCTCGTCGAACTGACCAGAGTTCTGAAGCTGTACTCTCCGCTGGAGAGAACCCACAAAGTGTCCTAAATGAAGTTTTCCGGTCGGACGATCGCCCGTCAGGATAACTTTACGCTTACAATCTTTTGCTAACATGCCTGCCTCCATAAAATGCACAAACTTATCATGAGTATAGCATACTAAAATGCGTTTTTAAACAGTAGTATCTTGTCATCGTCGATCGAGACGACGTCGAAGCGGCACTTCGTGTCGGCCTGTGAGCGCTTCGTGCAGGTGAGATAGGCTTCCGCTACCCGGCGGATCCGCTGCTGTTTCGCATGGTCTACGGCCTCGCAGCCGTAGCCGTGGGCGCTGTCCTGGCGTTTCTTCACCTCGACGAAGACGAGGGTGTCGTCGTCCATCGCGATGATGTCGATCTCGTTCCGGTGAAAGCGCCAGTTTCGTGCGACGATCCGGTAGCCCGCCGTCTCGAGGTATGCCGCGGCCATGTTCTCCCCGCGGACACCATCTGCGTGGTTGCCGCGACGCGCGTCGGAGCGCTTCTTCGATGGCGCTTCGGTTGCAGGCTTCTGCTTGAATATTTCCGGGACTCCTTTGAAGTACATGGTGCACCTTTACTTTCTTGGAGACAGGTGCATCGGAGGGCCGGCAATCGAAGTACAGTACTACGAGCTCGGAAAACT